>Ga0123357_10015481_pt1 | contig 10001 bp, 9 predicted proteins | sample TergutEmb28metaG_FD_89873 | JGI IMG/M metagenome (GOLD analysis project Ga0123357, IMG submission 89873) | Embiratermes neotenicus P4 segment gut microbial communities from Petit-Saut dam, French Guiana - Emb289 P4 | ecosystem: Host-associated > Arthropoda: Insects > Digestive system > Gut ... | reverse complement strand
TAATTGCGGAGTTGGCGGTAGGCTTCGCTCACGTCGGTTTCCTCGCGTGAGGGCGACTTCAACTCGAATACCACCACAGGCAAACCATTAAGAAACACAATAAGATCGGGACGCTTTTCGCTGTTCTCCGTTATCGTCCATTGATTGGCGACAGTAAACGAATTCTGTTCCACGTTGTCATAATCAACAAGATATACCAAAACTGACCGTTGCTCGCCTTTATCATAGTAGTTTACCGACACGCCGTTCTGGAGGTAATCCATAAACTGGACGTTTTTTTGCAATACCGTGCCACCCTCTAAATTCCGCAATTTGTAGACCGCCTCTGAAAGTGCGGCTTCCGACAGCTTGGGGTTGATGTGCCGCAAGGGGGGCAATAGTTCGTCCGTATATAGCGGGTCGGAGTAATCACGCGAAACGTCAGGGCCGTAGATGCAGGAATAGCCGAGTGTGTCGCGGAATAGCTCTATGACAGCGTTTTCGTAGTTGGCTTCGGTATAGGACATGGGGGAACCCCTCAGTCTTTATAGCATTCACGTAGTTGTAAAATCAGGGGAACCATTCGTTTGAATCACATATTCAAACACAACCTCATCATTTGAGGCACCCCGCGAATCATCTTGGATTGAAAGAATCTTTATCGCTGCGTAAAAATTATTGATATTTTGTAAAATAACAATTTGATTTATTGCTGGACACCTTGTTCGTGATGATGTATCATATATTCCTGCATTTGAAATTGACTTAATTATTAATACGTCATTAACAAGTGCAACAGTAGCAATGCTATTTGGGTCGTTATAAATATAAATTTGTTGATTGCTTGCTTTTGAGAACGCTATTTCAAACATAAAATAGTTTTCTCCAATTCGATATATGCCATTATTATTTGAGTAATCAAATATTACTGTTCCTTGTGTTGATGTAGAACAATACATTGTTGTATTTGAGATGTTGTTTTGATATGCAGTTCTTTTTATAGCATTAACAGTTTTCTTGCTTGCGTTATCAACGCTTTCCTTTATACGTTCACCTATGAAAAAAACTACAATAGGCATAATAATTGAGACTATTACTCCACTTAATTGTCCGAGTGCACCTATCGCAGCCCAATCAGGATATGCTAATGGGTCAACTGTGAAACGATATCCAAACGTAAATAGAACGATCGCAGATGCACCGAATAATGCAAGGATTGCGACCACCACAATAACAAAAATTGTCAACAAATTCATTGAACACATTCTCCCTGCTAAATCATCATTTAACGTCGTCGGGGTCGACAACTGATAGTTCACCAGACATCAGGCGGGGCAAGAGAGTGTCGCGCAGAGCGACTAACCTGTTGGACTCTCTGCAATTTTCGGCAATAGCCCAAAACACTTGCGTAACTGACTTGGAAAACTCGGTAGCCATATTTTCATCGAAGACAATCTCCGTTTTCAGAGTTTCAACAGGACTGAGATTTTGTTGTGCCGTGCCTTTTGCAATATTTATGAGGTGTTCTTTTATTTCATCTTTCCTGAACATAAAATACCAAAACGGCAATAATTCTTGCTTTATCGGCTCAAACTTTGCTACTCGCTGGTTGAGAAGCAAATCCTCCTCTGTAACGATGCCTACACGTCCAACATTACCTGTTAGCGATAGCAAAACGTCCCCAAACGATAGAACGCAAGCTGGGTTAATCCCTATGGGCAATTCGTCTATACAGCTTGCTCCTACAGAATCAACTGAACCGTCCTGCACATTTTTGATTGTTATGATTTTATACTTACCGACATCAAGATACGTTAAACTTTTGAAAGCGAAGCCATTCACAAAACGAAGCCAATTACCCATTTGCTCTGCCGCATAAGCAGCAGTTGGACGTAACACCGAGCCAAAAGTTTCAGCGAAAATGGCCTGCGCCATCTGCTCTAAATGATGATTTATCTTTGTGTTATTGGCGATTTTGTTGTCCAGAGCCGAGAGAGTAGCTGAAATATCACGCTGGGTTGATATATCAGGCAGCGGCAACAGCAATTCTTCAAGCATCCGTTTTGTTAGCGCATTGCGTGTGCCACCGGACGAACCTATGGATAGCAAGTGCCCTTTCTGTTGTTGTAAAAAATAAAGGATAAAATACGGATCTGCAATTAGTGAATCTACACGTACTATAGAAACATGCTGATTCACTCTTGCAGGCAAATATTCTTCAGGAGCCATGCAAACGCGCGCAACAGAGTCTCCAGTTATGTTTATCAAGACATCATTCATTTGCACGGTGACATTTTCCAACTGCTGCGCCTGTCTATCATCAATGAAAGCGAGGCCTGCATTTGAAAAAGCAAAATCAAGCACGTTTTGGCTACGAATGAGTGGTATACCGGAATTTTTATACGATTCCTTACCACCTCGCGGAGTTGCCCCACTGCCTATTTTTGAACAAACCTCTCCGAGTTTACGCATTTGCCAACCACTCATCTGCATCCCCTACTAACTAATGAACTTCCTGTGCGAATTTTTTACATTCATCTGATTGACCATCGCGTAATGCATGGTCGTATCTATTTTGACATGACCAAGCATACGCTGCACTTGCTCTATGGGCATGCCCTTGTCAATGGCTCGTGTGGCGAGAGTCCGTCGGAACTTGTGAGGGTGAACTTTTTGCATATCCGCCCGTTTGCCGATTTCACGAAGCCGCGTTTCCACTCCGCCGATGAGTAGCCGCTTGCAGGGCAAGGTCAATGATATGAACATCGCGGGATTGTTGTCAATTCGGCTGTCGATGTAGTTCAGTAGATGGATTTTCGTTCGAGCGTCAAAGTAGACTACCCGCTCGTTGCCGCCCTTGCCGAACACCACACACTCCCGCTCATGGAAATTAATGTCCTCTCGATTAAGCTGTACCAGTTCGCCGACGCGCATACCAGTTGAAGCAAGCAAATCAATCATCGCAAGGTCGTGGATTTCCACACAAGCATCGCGCAACAGCTCCAAATCCTCATCGGAGAAAGTGTCCTTTATGGTCTTTTCCGTCTTGATTTTGCGAATACGTCGTACAGGGCTTTTGAGAATGTAGTCCTCATCCTCCAGCCATCCGAAGAAACTGGAAAAGATACGCCGCATATTGTCAATCGTCACTTTACTGGAATTTCGCTCCTTCTGATAATCGGCTAGATAGCCTCGCAAATCGTCCGTGCTGATTTCTCGCACGGGCTTATCCACACCACCGAACATCTGCCCGACAGTCGCTTCGTAGTATTTCAAGGACTTTGCGGAACAACCTTCTATTCGTTTCGCGGCAATAAATGCGTCCAGCAGCCCTTCATTCGCCTTGGCCTCCCGTGGTTCGGGAGCCTTTTTCTCTGTTATCTCCGTGTTGTGGAGTGCGTTCGTCAGCACCCGTCTGAGTTCTTCCAGTTGCGCCAAATTGAGCATCGGTGTCATACTGGTCTGAATTTGCGTGATAAGTTTGTCCTTCATGGTGCCTCCTGTTTTTCTGGGTAATAAGGTACTCATCGGCAGGAGGAACGGTATAAATCATCATTTAGAGCAGATAGCCCGCGCCATCTTTAACGACTATCTTGGCCGGGGCGACATTGTACAGGGCACCATTTCGGAAGTTGCCGCAATCAATACCGACACTTATTCTGTCAAGGAGCAATGGGAATTCGTCAACTACCTTGATACAAGCAGTATCACGAATGGTGCTGTCTCCGACATCCAGCATATTACGAAGATGAGCGAATTGCCGAGTCGGGCAAGGCGTAAAGTTGTCCCAGGAGATATAGTCTTTTCCACTGTGCGGCCTAATCAGTGTCATTACGGCCTCATAGCAAATCCTCTTGATAATATGCTTGTGTCCACAGGATTTGCTGTTCTTCATAGCGTGGACATCTCTGTATCGAATGAATACTTGTATCTATTGCTAAGTTCAGAGTCAGTTATTGAACGGCTACAGGCTATTGCTGAACAAAGCGTATCAACATACCCGTCTATTAAACCATCAGATCTTGCTGATTTAGCCATCTTGATTCCATTGGATGGCGACGATTTGAATAACACGCTACGAGAAGTATTTCGGCAAATTTCAAATGGGAATGAAGAAAACCTTTGCCTTGCAGCTATCCGCAACACACTCCTACCCCGTCTGATGTCCGGTGAGTTGTCCGTTGCCGACCTCAGCGACGCTAAATGATGATTTATCTTCGTATTGTTGGCGATTTTCGCGTCTAGTGCGGACAGCGTGTCGGCGATGGCTCGTTGTTCAGCTAGAGGCGGGAGGTGAATTTCAATGTCGCCAATTTGCTTTAAATTGAAATTTGGTTGCGCAGATTGTGCAACGCTTCCATTTATAAACTCTTTTAATGCTTTGCTATTAAGCAAATAATAGATATACTCATAAACTGCTTTTTGTGCATCGACCCGAATAATGGCTACAGCTTGATTTGTATTTGCCGGAATATCACTTTTTTTAACAATCGCAGTTTTACCCAAGTACACGCCAGCCATTGAAAATAAAATATCGTTTTCTTGTAGTTGTGAGCGCTGAAGTTTATTATGCGTTGCCTCATTAATATAAGCAAATTTTGTGTGATCTAAATCTCTCCCTGACACTATTGATTCTGATTTTATAAAATTTATTCCACTGCTTGAAAAAGCCATTCCAAGTGTTGTGGGCGTCGTGCCTTTTGTTATTTTTGTTGTAATTTCATTCAATTTCATATCCAATCGCCCCCAGCCTTTTGCGTATCTCCTCCTCCAGTTCGTGTGAGCGTTTGAACATCCCGGATAGCTCACCCGTCAACCGCGTCATTTTCTCCTCGAAAGGCTCGCCGTCGTCCTCCTGTTCTTCAATGCCGACGTACCGTCCAGGTGTGAGGATATAATCTTGCTTGGCAATTTCCTCTGTAGTGACAGCAGCACAGTAACCTTTCACGTCCTCAAGCGCTCCTTTGTCAAACGCTTGGAAGGTTGAGGCAATTTTGGCGATATCCTCGGCGGTCATTTCACGCAGACGACGGTTGACCATCGTCCCCATCTTGCGGGCGTCAATGAACAGTGTTTTGCCTTTCTGTTGCTTGTTCCGGCTGATGAACCAGAGTGATACGGGGATTTGTGTTGTATAGAATAACTGCGTGGGCATGGCGATAATGCCCTCCACAAGGTCGTCCTCCGCGATTTTGCGCCGAATCTCGCCTTCACCGCCGCTTTGGGAGGAAAGCGAGCCATTGGCGAGCACCATGCCGATTTTGCCGTTCGGCGAAAGGTGGAAAATCATATGTTGCAGCCATGCGAAATTGGCGTTGCCGGAGGGCGGCAGGCCGTACTTCCACCGTGGATCGTTGTTCAGTGAACCATCGTTCCAATCCGAGAGGTTGAATGGCGGATTGGCAAGGATGAAGTCCATTTTCTGCTGTGGGTGCAGGTCGTTGTGGAACGTGTCAGCGTTGTACCCGCCGAGGTCTGCTTCAATGCCGCGAATGGCAAGGTTCATCAGCGCCATTTTGCGGGTGGTCGGGTTTGCGTCCTGCCCGTAAATCGAGAGGTTGCCGATGTTGCCCGAATGGCTTCTCACAAAATCAGTGGACTGTACAAACATGCCACCTGAACCGCAGCATGGGTCATAGACACGCCCCTTAAACGGTTGAAGCACCTCGACGAGCGTCCGCACCACGCAAGATGGAGTATAAAATTCGCCCGCACGTTTGCCTTCTTGCTCTGCGAATTTGGCGAGGCAATATTCGTAGGTGCGGCCGAGAATGTCCTTGTCAGTGCCGTGTTCTGTCATCCGAATGTTGGTAAACAGATCAACCACATTTCCGAGACGGCGTTTGTCGAGTTCATCGCGGGCGTAATTTTTCGGCAGGGTGTCTTTCAGCCTTTTGTTTTCTTTCTCGATAGCACGCATAGCATCGTCAATCACCGTACCGATTTTTTCTTTGTGGGCGGCTTCAGCAATGATACTCCACCGTGCCGAAGACGGTACGAAGAATACGTTCGCCTCGGCGTAAGCGTCCTTGTCCTCCACATCGTCATCGTCAGCTTCAAGCTCATGGTACCGTTCCTCGAACTTGTCCGAGATGTACTTGAGGAAAATAAGCCCCAACACAACATGCTTGTATTCGGCTGCGTCCATATTGCCGCGCAAGATGTCCGCCGCTGCCCAGATTTGCTGTTCAAAGCCGATTGTGGCTGAGTTGGTTGTCAATGCCACGTAATTGACCTCCTGTGAGTCAGGCTCTATCGCCATCATGTCTGCGGAAGCCTTCGGCGGGTCTCCGACACGGATAATATCAGGCAGAAACTCTAAAGGCAAAAAGTCCTTCGTTAACCTTGTACCGGCCTTTTCAGCAATTTTCCTGATGCACGAAAATTTCCGGGTGTTCGTTTTCAATCGAAAAAAAGTGGTGGGAATAGTGGTGGGAATAACTTTTCCCAATGCAAAAGGGCTTACGATTTTACTCGTAAGCCCTTGTTTTTTCTGGTTGCGGGGGTAGGATTTGAACCTACGACCTTCGGGTTATGAGCACTTTTTGAGGCATTTTGACAGGGTTTGACTGGTTAGGACTGAATTGTACTTCATTTTATTTTCAATAAGTTATATCGAAAAAGTGTTTTATCCAACCCGAAGGAAATTGACTGAAATTTGCCTTTTGGTTAGGAATAGGTTAGGAAAATATTCGGCGCAAATGTGGTTAGAAAAACCAAGGGACTGTGCCTATGGCATCAAAATATAAACGTTTTCACCCGAAGAAGTGGGCAGGCGTGTACTATTACGCATTGGATAATCTGTACAATGGTTCAGCCGACCTGTGCTTTTTTATCAACTATCGCTCTGGCCCCCGTCTGGTATGGGAAAAGATCGGCAAGGCATCTGAAGGCTACGGCCCGGATGTGGCGGCGGAAATCCGCGCCAAGCGGGTAAAGGCCATCCGACATGGTGAAGAGGTCAAAACCGCCAAGGAAATACGCCGGGAGAAGGCGGAAAAGAACCGCCCCTTTGAGGAAATCGCCGCCACCTACTTTGAAGTCAAAGGCCCATCCCTCAAGGGAGTGGTAACGGATAAAAACCGCTACGCCAAACACATTGCCCCTTTGTGCGACAAACGCGCCGTCAACGAAATCACCCCACAGGTTATAGAAGAACTGCGCAAGTCCCTGGATGGCCGCAAGCCCGGTACAGTCTGGAACTGCCTGGAGCTTTTGCGGCGCATCGTCAACTTTGGCTTCAAGACCAATCGCTGTCCAGCCCTGAACTTCCAGATCGAAATGCCTGTAAAGGACAACGAGGTGGTTGAATACCTGAAGCCGGAGGAAGCACAACGCTTTCTGGCCGTGCTGAAGGATTGGCCGGTACGTGACGTCGCGAATATGCTGCTGCTGGCCTTTTTCACAGGCATGCGGCGCGGCGAGATGTTTAAGCTGGTAACCGACGATGTGGACTTCCACATGAAGCTCATCCGCATCCGCAGCCCCAAGGGCGGAAAATCCGTATCCATCGGCCTCAGTGAGGTGGCGGAAGAAATCATCCGGGCACAGCTTGCCTGGAGGACCGAGCGTTTTCCCGACAGCCCCTATGTCTTTCCAGGTAAAGATGGTGCGCAACGCCAGGATTGCAGCGCAGTGGACAAAATCCGCAAAGCCGCCGGGCTACCTGTAAAATTCCGTCCTTTTCACGGCCTGCGCCATCACTTCGCCGTTACGCTGGCTAACAGCGGGCAGTTCACCTTGGATATTATTTCTGAAATGCTCACGCATAAGAACGCGGACTTCACCAAGAAAAAATACGGACAGTTCCTGCCGGAATCCATGACCGCCGCCAGCAATGCCGCAGCGACCATTCTTGGGAATATATAATATCGCCCTTGTACAGTCTGTGCGCATGGCATAAAGATTGAACGGCTTTATCAAATTTGAAGGATCCCAATGAATAACTATCCGGCATTGCTAAAAGAAGTCAAAGACCGCATCCGGCAGGCCCAGGTCAAGGCCTGTATGTCCGCCAATGCGGAAATGGTGTTGATGTACTGGGACGTGGGCCGCATAGTCGCTTCTCGCCAAAGCGCTGAAGGCTGGGGCGCGTCGATTATCCCCAGGCTCGCAAAAGACATTCGGAACGACCTGCCGGAAGTGAAGGGGTTTTCCGAACGCAATATTGACAGAATGCTCGCTTTTTATCGCGAATACAGCATGTTATCCATTTCGCCAACGCCGTTGGCGAAATTGACAGAAACCAACGGAGCCAAATTTTCGCCAACGGCGTTGGCGAAATTGGCGGATATGCCGGTGGAAGGGAAAATCAAAGATTTTTTGCTCCTGCTCCCGTGGGCGCACAACATGGCCCTCTTGAGAGAGAAGAACTTGGAGGCCCGCCTGTGGTATATGGTGAACACTTTGGATCAAGGTTGGAACCACGATCGGTTGGTGGAGCAAATCAAGTTCAATGCCTATGCCAGACACGGCAAAGCCGTCACCAACTTTGCCGCGCATCTTCCCGATCCGCAATCCGCCTTGGCACAAGAGACCATCAAGAATCCCTATCTCTTTGACTTCATGACCCTTGAAGATCCATTTCACGAGCGCGAGCTTGAAACCGGCCTCGTAGCCCATGTGGAGAAATTTTTGCTGGAGCTGGGCGCGGGCTTCGCTTTTGTGGGCAGGCAATATCACATGGAACTCAGCGAGCAGGATTTTTACATTGACCTTCTCTTTTATCACCTCAAGCTGCGCTGTTACGTGGTCATTGAATTGAAGAAAGGCAAATTCAGGCCGGAATACGCTGGAAAAGTGAATTTTTACTGCTCCGTTGTGGACGACAAGCTGCGGCACGAGCAGGACAACCCGACTATAGGTCTGATCCTCTGTCAGACCAATGACCGCGTGATCGCGGAATACGCTCTGCGGGACGTGAACAAGCCCATCGGCGTTTCCGAGTATGAACTGACCCGCGCCCTGCCGGAAAATTTGAAATCCAGCCTGCCGACCGTAGAAGAAATCGAAGAACGTCTAGAAGAGAAATAGTCCTTATAGAGGCATTATGCACTCCTCAAGGAAACTTGAAATCATCAAAAAATTACGCGTAGCCACAGTACTCGGTATCGGGACGGTGGGGGTGCTTGCCGTATCAATTCTTGTCGCTGGTGGATTGCGAAACGCCACAAGCGCTAATGCCACACTTAATGATCTTACAGCAATTTTGTTGGGTGGAGTTCTGATCGGCCTATTTGTAACCTTTCTTTTATGCCTCCTCACCTTTCATGCGTTTTCATTTTTTGAGTCAACAATCCTTCCCCAGGCCATTCGACTCAATGAAGCTATGCGGATGCTCCATGCAAAAACGCATCAAGAGAGCCGTGACGCGCTTAAATTTTACCGTATAGCCGTTTTCAGGACGAAAAACGCGCTTGGAGAGGGTGTTGAAGAAAACGTCCCCTGTAAGCTCATATCTACTTTTCTGTCTCCCTGGTTTTTCCGTTCTGACCAGAATGCGGCTTTTGGTTCCAATAATCACTGTTGCGACTTTGCTCAGGTTCAACAAATAGTCGCTGATAACAAGGGGAAATGGGGTACTGCGGAAGCATCTGGCGATGCTGAGAAAAAAATCGTTGCCTTGGAACGAACCATTGCGGATTTGCACGAAAAAAATAAGGAGAGTGCCGGCAAGTACACGGCGGCAGCCGGGCGGGAAGGCCGTCTGAAAAAACAGCAGGCCGAGGTGAATGACCATATGGCGACTCTGGTGGAGCTTGCCCATAGAGTGACCACCGACTTCAAACCACCGCGTAAAATCACCATCAAAGAAATAAAGGCCAAGTATCTCGCCATCGGCAAAATTTATGGAATTACAGATGTTCCCGAAGAATATGTGGATATCTTCCGCAAAGCCATGCCGGAACATTTGATTAACTGGGGGGGCGCACCCAGTCTGGGTTCTGATGAGGAAGGAACCTAAAATGCTATGAATAATCCTCTGATCAGGGTTTATGCCGGAGCCGACTGCATAACCTCGC
>Ga0123357_10015480_pt1 | contig 10001 bp, 7 predicted proteins | sample TergutEmb28metaG_FD_89873 | JGI IMG/M metagenome (GOLD analysis project Ga0123357, IMG submission 89873) | Embiratermes neotenicus P4 segment gut microbial communities from Petit-Saut dam, French Guiana - Emb289 P4 | ecosystem: Host-associated > Arthropoda: Insects > Digestive system > Gut ... | reverse complement strand
TTTTGTTTAGATTCAGTGTGGTATATCAACTGTGCTGGTTTTATTCTTGTAATAAAACCAACGAGAAGCACTAATTTCTCAAATTTATTTTTGGAATAGGACTCTACATGTTTCGGACAGTATTTCTGTCCACCGTCAGGAGTCTAGCACTGTACACACAGCAATAGGTATATGTCATACAGGTTATGCTGACTGCTTGCTAGTGGGATCCTGATCCCGCTAGCAAGCAGTCAGCATAACCTGTATGATCTATATCTGTTGCTGTGTGTAGAGTGCTAGACTCCTGATGATAGACAGAGATACTGTCCAAAACATAAGAGTCCTATTCCAAAAATAAATTTGAGAAATTAGTACTTCTAATTTGTTTTATTATAAGAAAATATCACGGTGCACGGTCCCCTGAATATCAAAAAATGTGCTGGTTTTATTTATGACTTCCCTTTGAGCCATTAAATGCTTATCACCGTCTCCAGTGTAACCTGAAGAAACACTGCCACCTAACTACTGAAGCACTTGGCATCATCTATGGGGAAATTATACCCCTACTTGAACTTATTTTAAAATAACCTCACAGTTGAGGAAATATTGTGACCTAACCAAAATCTGTGAAATCTGTTCACATGTCAGAAGAATACGATGTTACCAAAACTTGTTTTAAAAACAACTCACCTTCCCACCATGCATGGCAGCGGCACTGAAAAATGTCCCCTCTCTCAAAACACTCCCCACGACCTTCACATGGGTTATCTGCACATGGCCGTAACTTCTGTTCACAATTTCTACCAGTGTAGCTGGGAGGGCATGTACATGTGTAACTGGTAGGTGTCAGCTCACACTGCCCAAATGTACATGGCTGTGTGTCACATAGTGTCAGTGCACAGAACATACCTGGAAAAGATTTAAAATATTGGAAACTTTACAGAAATGTCCTCCTAAATTCAGTACTTCTATAGAGTGTTTCATATTGTTTTGTTAACTGTCTGAACAATTTGCCAAAGTATTTAACTTTATCATATCCTGATGCTATAAGACCAGTTAGTTTATGTTACATTTACTTAACATGAAAAAAAAGCCAGCAAATTTCTCCTAGAATAGGTAATTTTTGGAGTAAAATAAAGTAAATGTAAAGCAGTCCCATTACAGGCCTGACGTGCCCAGAGGGTTCCAGGAAGTTAGGCTCCCAGATTTCTTGACAACGACACAGGATGGTGGTAAGGTTGTCAGCCTTATGCACTGGCCACCTTTACCCCCAGGAAATGCTCCTAGTACTCATTTCTGTTAGAGGCTGAGTCGACCCCAGGGCCATAGTGCGATCGGAAGGATTTTATGTCAATGAAAAATTCCAATGACACCGGCTGGGATCGAACCATCGACCTTCCGATTCGTAGCACAGCACCTTAACCACCGTGCCACGGCGGTCCCCCAATTTTTGGAGTAAAAAGGTTTTTGTTAGAAACCTAACTGCAGAGATGTGTGGTTCCACAGTTTTTCCTCATCTGACAAACAGTGGCATAGGTGGTGGGGGTGGGGGGAGTTGTGCAGCCACCTCTGGCGGCGGAGTCCAAGGGGTGGCAAGATACATATTTTAAATGAAGGAATTTGATTCTCTCACTCAACAAATTTAAATTTTGTTAAGCCAAATAAAAGGAAATGCAATAAATATTAATTGGTACTTTTGTAAAGATAACAATTTCTCTTAGGAGTTATCACTGTGATCATTTGTCTTATGTAACCCTACAGAATCAACCCAAAATATATTAATTTGTAGTTTCTTCTGTATTTTCTTTCACAACAACAACAATGAATACATTCATATTACATGTTATTTGAATGTTTAAATTTTCATACATTTCAATGAATGTGAACTGAAGAGGCTATACATGTGATGTGATAAAACAAAAAAAATGAAACACTGACTTCAATATTTGCAAAGAGAGAAAAAAAAAAGATTTATAATGTATGTCACTATATGAAGAATACTGAAGTAAAAGGGTTAAAAATTATTTGTCATTGATGACTCACCTGTAAAGTGACTTGTACATTGGCAGGTCCTGTCAGAGCCTCTGCTCACACATTTGCCCCCACTGAGACAAGGATTTGGATAACATGATTCAACAGTGCTTTCCTCTGATCCCCGAACCAGTTTTATTCTGTAGTTACTGTCTGCAAGAGACAAAAATCTCTGCCAAGTTTTGTTTGAACAATGCATAAGCTCCAGGCAACAGGTTCATAGTAAGGTTGTATGTATCTGGGAGACTGACAGTACAAGGAAGCAAGGATTAATCAGACTGTCTGAAAAGTTTCAATTATGATTGTATGTAGACATCAAAGTAGTATTCTGATGGGAGAAATTACTTTTAAATTATGTGATTGATATTTTTACCGCTGTGGTTTACTGTCAAAAACTGACAGCCCATTAATCATCTGTATTGCAGTACAGATTTTCTGCTGTTCTAACTGAAAAACTGCATTTATTGTGAACAAAAGTAATGTGCATTCTCTTAAGGATCCATTACCCATCATCTGTCAGAAGTTTGTAGAGTGAACTGACACAGAACTATCATGAAGCCAAACTTTTGTCTTAACTAGTTCACATCCATGAAAGTAAATACAAACTTTCAGGCTATGGGCTGTGGTCACTGCAAGCATACTTTAATGCAAGGCATGAATGAGTGCTCTAAGTGGCTCTGTTGCCAGATGTCAGTAATAATATGATAGTATGGATGGTTAAAACATTTTATTATCCAACAGATGCACAAATATATAACTCATAGATACGTACAATTAGAATTATTATAAAATATTTTTAAATATTTTATAATAGTTCTAATTTTATCTACGAATTAATTTTTTAATTTTATAATAGTTCTAATTGTATGTACGAATTATATATTTGTGCATTAGTTGGATAATAAAATGTTTTAATCATCATTGATGCACGGTACAAACATAAAGAAAGTATGGACGGTATTTATGAAACTGTACAAGTTTGCAAGTGACATCTAGTAACCACAGAGAGTATTTCTTAACACTTCACAGACAGGGAATATCAGTAAGGTGTACGGCCACATATGACTTTATTTTATAGTGCAAGCTATTCAAAATAAGCAAGAGTGTTGAAGGGTTGCTTGTGTTCCTTTTTAGAGAGTCAAGAATACTGAAAGTATTGAAGAATTCGTTAAAATAAGGATTCCTATAAAATGCCAATATAGGATTCATTTTCCATTTGTATCAGTTCTTAAGACAGCCATGAATATGTTTGTGATAAATCCTGTGAGATACATTGTCCTAATGAGTGCTGTAATTACAGATATAACAACAAGGAATAATCACTGCTGTAAAGTAACAATATCAGTCTGATCTTGACCCATGGCTTCTAGCAGATCACCTTTAACCTTAGTCAATGCCTTACTGTCTCTGCAGTACCTTTTGTGGTTTAATCTTCATTGAGGTTTATGCCACCACAAAATTTCTGCACCCAGTGAGTGATGATACAGAATGAGATGTCAGATAAGTTATAATAATGAATTTACACAACAACCACATGCTGGAAAATTTGTGATAAGAATGAAAAAATTCGAACCTGGGTAAACTTTAACTGTAGCATTGAGCTGAACTCCTGAGGTGTGACTTTTCTGCTTGATGTAGAGGGTGTTGAAATATGATGTTATTGCTAAAGTTGATGATCTGAGTCTCCCTTCAGGTCCTGTAATTGCTTCACAGAGAAACCACCATGTGCCATTTGTGTCTGCATAATTATCGGTCACTTCGATGATCCCAGCACCACCTGGGCAGTTCCTCCCCTCAGTCAGTGTCATGTGGTAGAGCTCCAACAGGATGACATGCCCCACCGGGGCGACAAGGTGCTGCATAAATTCCACATTTGGAGGAGGAGATTTTGGGTAGTTGAGATGAAGCAAGTTTCCAACTGTCACATTGCTGAGGTCAACCAGGCGCTCCTCATGCACTTGACCCACTTAAAACAGTAAAATTACGCAGATGTTTTGGGTCTACCTAATAATTGTTATGGGAACACGCATAATGCCCTGCATTTACAACATGACATAATACTAATCACTAGTGGCCATGGATTCACTAATGCAACAACATATGCATGCAGTGAGTGCCTCAGCATTGAATTTGTATCATTTCTGATTTTCTAGAAATGTTGCATGACCAACAATTCTGTTACTGAACCTTTATTCTACTGTATAATCATAGGACTTCATTTCATGAAATCAACTTAATATTGAAAAATCATTAAGTAAGCCACTGCATGTCACTTGATGAGCAGTTCTGGGCTAATTGTAAAAGGAAGACACAAAGTAGCTCATAAGATGGCTGTGGTGTAATGGTCAACCAATTACCACACCTCCAATCTATGAATTTATTGATCAATTAAATATATAAATAAATCCACAATCAAATGAATGAATGAATTGCCAAACAAGCAAGCAATCAAGCAATCAAATCAAACCAAATCAATCAGTCAATCAACCAATAAATCAATCAACCAGTCAGTCCATCAGTCACATAATCAATAAATAGCTACTATAGACATACTAATTTCTGTAATGTGACCACTTGTTGGTTACACCTCATTGAAACTTTGAGTATAAAACAAAGAGAATTTTTATTTATTTCGTTTTTTATTTGCCATTATCTTTCATTTTTAATACCATAAAGTCATGCTATATTCATGTAAATTTACCTGTTCTATAAATAGCCTTGAAGCCAGTTCCTTTGGGTTTATCTGAAGTGTGCAGTCTGATGTGTAAGTGCTCACCCTCTGATACATAAGCACCATCTGTGAGGTGCCCTGGAACCTGGTATGGCTGAAAAGACCTGTTCTCACCACTCAGGTCTATTTCTAACACTGCCTCACTGAAAGCCTGTTCTCCCACCTGGAGATCTCCACCATTATGATGTTGCAATCCCAAATCAAAGTGTAGGAACTGAAGCCAAATCCGTCTTCCAGCTGAAAGAAATATTTGGAAGACATGAACTGTCTTTAGTTTAACTATACCACTAACAGCTACCTATACCCCAAGTCTAAATGTATTGTATATATTTTTATAAAAGAACACATTGTTTCTGTATTCTTATTAAACATTTTATGCTACACAAATATGAACCTTGCACTTAAAAGTATGTTACATTGTTGGCATCTGTCATGACACCGTGCAGTCTGGGAGGTGGTTACCAATGTTTCAGAGAAATATGCTGCCTCACTCTTCAGGGGAGAAGTGCTTATGAAACAGGAGACAGTATACTTATACAAAACATTCGTGAGAAACTATACTTACTTACTCCATGATGCAGAGTCCTTGAGAAGCTAACTGGTTTGCAGCTAGTCAAGAAATTCCCCGCATTTCACAGAACCTGAAGGTTCATTACCGCACTCACAACCGTCCACCACCTGTCTGTATCCTGGGCCAGCCCAATCCAGTCCATATACCCACATCCTACCTTCTGGAGATCCATCCTAATATTATCCACCCATCTACGCCTAGGTCTCCCCAGAGGTCTCCTTCCTTCCAGTTTCCCCAGCAAGACCCTATACATGACATAATACAGAAGACTAGAATATGAATTGTCACTGTGAAGGCCTCAAACCTCAAGTGAAGAACAACTTGTTTGACTTCCATAGCCAGTGCTGACATGAAGCAGGGGAAGATGTGAATTGTCACTGTAAAGGCCTGAAACCTCAAATGAAGAACAACTTGTCTGACTTCCATAGCCAGTGCTGATGTGAAGCAGGGGAAGATACGAATTTTCACTGTGAAGGCTTGAAACCTCAAGTGAAGAACAACTTGTTTGACTTCCATAACCAGTGCTGACATGAAGCAGGGGAAGATATAAATTGTCACTGTAAAGGCCTCAAACCTCAAGTGAAGAACATTGTTTGACTTCCATAACCAGTGCTGACATGAAGCAGGGGAAGATATGAATTGTCACTGTAAAGGCCTGAAACTTCAAGTGAAGAACAACTTGTTTGACTTCCATACCCAGTGCTGATGTGAGGCAGGGGAAGATGGTACAAATAAACCAGGGCCCGAATATGTTACACATGTTCTTGTCTTTGTCGGTTGTATTGTTATATGTTGTTTGTACAAATGAACCTTGTCACTCTGCAACTGAGAGTCAGTCTCTCCGATTCAGTGTAAAGATTTTCATCAAGTCTGCCCTTGCTTGGGGGCCCGAACAAATTTTATCACTGGGGCCCAAATTCACTCTTGGTGGCCCTGCCTATATCAAGAATGTTTGTCATTCTTTTAGAAAAGAAAGAAATAAATAAAAACTCCTGAACTGAGTCTGATATCTGGACATCGGATATTTCTGTCATGCCACAATTTTGAGAGGAAAATATAAGGAGCAATTTATGACAAACCTGATGACTTATGTACAATCTGCATGTTATTGATCTGGTAAAATGGTTGAAAGGGAAAACCGGAGCATTTGTTCCAACACTGATATGGCTTGAAACACCAGACCATTTGAAGCTTCTATACTTGCATCTGTCAAAAATTGTGGGGTGTAGTTCGGGGAGCAGTATAAACATATGACCCTGGGGTAATATTTTTCAGCTAACAGCTCTAATTCTAGCCAGAAAGAGCTAATTTTATCCATGCTGTAGAAACAGAGTTAAAATATGTTGCACAGTATTATCAGCTACTGAATGATAACCATGCTCTGTATTAGTGAAGTGGTAATTTGTACCAGAAGTTGGTAACAGTTACCTGGTGCTAGTATAGTTGTTGCACAGTCCAGATGAGTGATGAGGAAGTGTGGGAAGTTTGGGCTCGTAAGTGTTCCTTCTCTGGCAGTGAGAGTTTGCATGGGACAGCCGGATATATCTACAGCTTGCCAAGTGGCTGAGAAACCGGCACCAGCGATCGAGTAATCTGAGTGGAACCTCAGAACTGCTTTATTACTGTCAGCCACAAAGTTGAACCTAAGAAGAAAGAAGTTCACATACCATTAATTTTTTTAAATTGACTATATTTGTGACAACTCTAGTTAGCTCTGGTGAATGTATAGTTGTATGAAAGGTTCTGAGACAAGCTTATGTCTTCTGCTTCCCTTATGATGTTTTTATTTTTCATGGAGAAGTCAGCATGAACTTAAAAAATATGCATTCCATTGTGGGCATAATTCCACAGGTTCAAACAGTTTTACACTTTTTTCCCCAGACAAAACCTTTAAGTTTTATGTGACCATTATTATGACTACTGATGTGAAACACAGCATATTTCTACACAATACTAAAAGGTAAAACAGTCCCGTTACAGGCCTGAAGTGGCCCAGAGGGTTCCAGGAAGTTAAGGTTCCCAGATTACATGACAACAGCACAGGATGGTGGTAAGGTTGTCAGTCTTACCCACCGGCCGCATTTACCCCCAGGAAATGCTCCTGGTGCTCATTTCTGTTAGAGGCTGGGTCGACCCCAGGGCCATAGTGCGATCAGAAGGATTATGTCAATGAAAAACTCCAATTACACCATCTGGGATTGAACCAGCGACCTTCCTATTTGTAGCACGGCTTCTACAAGATACTCCACTCCTAAAATTTGTTTGACTTCTCTATACTAGCTAGGATTTATTCATTTTAGTGTTAAAATCCAGCACCACTTAGCAATGTCACTGTATATATGCACATTCAAATGTAGAAAACTGATTTCTTTGATTTCAGTAAAATTTAAAACATATCTACAATAATCTTGATAACATACTCACTTGTCTGTTTCTGGGTAATGATTCCCACACCATCTAACTGGATCATTCAACAACTGACCGTCTCCATCAATGCTTCTTAGCTCCACAAAGTCATAAAGGCACTCAGTCTGCAGCTCGAGGTCGAGCTTTTTGAACTCAATTACAAGTCGAGTCCTTTCTGGACCAATCAGCTGCACCCAGTAGTCAAGATTATGGTAATAATTTCCGGGGAAGTTTGGGGATGTAAGGAAACCTTCTGTACCATTTATAGTTGTATTCAGTTGCAGGTCGCTTCCTGATACTGGAACAAATGCCTTAGCATTACTGTAAGTTATAATTGAAAAATAGGTCGCCATTACAAATGAGGTTTTGCAGAATTAATTAATTAATAAATCTTATTTTGTAAAAAAATAAATTACATATAATGGTAGTAAAAGTTTTGTAAGGTCTGTGTTAACAGATGGAAGTAAAATTGTGAAGACATAAAAATATATTACTCCCCCCTCCCACCCCCCCAAAAAAAAGGGGAATGAAATTTTTCATAACTATACATTATTCACTTTTACAACACTCATCTGTGTATATGGGAAGGCATTCACTTTAACCCATTGTGCACAGGAAAATTGTTTTCATAAAGTCCCTGGCATCTGGTCACTAAGTATGCACTGATGTCATAAAAGTTGTAAAGTTCTGTGTACATAGATCAGTGTCTTTCTGCATTTGGAGAGGATGGCATAATTTTATATGCAGTAACCATATTCACATGACAAGGAGGACAAGTCACGTTAAGACTCATTCTGAAAATCATTATTCACAATGACAGGAGCTTTATGGAAGTAACCCAGGGAAACTAATAATGATCCTGACTTATGAACAAAATAAGCGAACTGTGATGTACGTTGTGAGTCTGACTAGAATGTCATACTTAGTTTTATCCTTTTGGGCTTTAAAATAGAATCATGTACAGAAGTTCCCAAGAAAAATTGCTATCTCTTGTGATGTGACATCATGTAGCCTGGTAGAAAATGAAAGGTGTTTCAGAGGACTGCACTGCCTCCATCTTCAATTTCATCACGTAACGCGATGATGGACATGGCACAACTCACCAAATGATCAGTAATGTATACCAGACTACATGGCATTATGTCGCTAAAGACAGCAGATCGTAGTCACTTCTGTGAGAATTTCAGATCTTGTAAGACCTCATGAGGTTACTATGGGAAAGGAATCACTGAATCACTTGGCTTATGCTGACTGTAAGCAAGTAAGACACGATAAAACCACACGAAACAGACTGCAACATAGTTTAGTGCAGTGATAGATGACTGTTCTGAGTTCTCATATTCGAGAAAGTTAAGTCAGTGTTAATTTTAATGAAATAGGGCATTTATCAACACTAGATTAAAATTTGTGTATATTTTTATTTATTCAAATGCTTTAATTCAAATTTTATTTTCAAAATTATGAAATTTGAAGCTTTCATAATGAATTGGTGAAGCCTTTTGCACACTCATCCATTTTAACAAGTATAATTCCACTATATCCGTTTGCCAGTAAGTAGTATTTTACCTTGATTTCCTCGCTTGCAGACATAACCACCAACAGCACTACACTGATGAGACTGCCAGTATAAGCCACTAGGATGTGCAGGGCTAGGGGAGGCTATCCACTGGATTGCTAGACACATTGGGGTGTAAGAAGAAGAAGATGAATCACTCACTTCTGCATCTGCTGGTGTCTGTCCAGGCAGCCATGCTGAGAGACAAACATAAAACACTTTTTTTATTTATTACTGTGGGGTGAGACAATATTCCTTGGTACTGTGGCCTGTGGTGCCAGCCCATGATGCTCAATGAGCATGGAGCTTTGTTGAAATGCTAATTGGCAGAGCTACACTGAGGTATCCTATAGCACGGACTAGTGTTATGTATCTTCTGTTAACTCACAGGCAATTTAAACCAAAAAAGTACACTTTATTGAGGGCAAAATCACAGGTGTTCGAATCTAAGTGAAGTGTAATTAAATTTGATGTGTGGTTGACCATGCATCGTAGTTCAATGTGGAATAAGAAACCAACTAGATGTCACTTAGTATTATATTTATTTCTCCTTTATAAGTTGCTCAACATGTTTTGGGCTACCTTGTGCCCATCCTGAGGATGGGCACAAGGTAGCACAATTCGTACTCCCCAATGGACACACAACCAGCCAACCGGATCTGACCGCCTACACAGCCACAGCACTACACCACACGCGGCAAAAATACCACTAAGTCGTCAGCTCCTGA
>Ga0123357_10015479_pt1 | contig 10001 bp, 8 predicted proteins | sample TergutEmb28metaG_FD_89873 | JGI IMG/M metagenome (GOLD analysis project Ga0123357, IMG submission 89873) | Embiratermes neotenicus P4 segment gut microbial communities from Petit-Saut dam, French Guiana - Emb289 P4 | ecosystem: Host-associated > Arthropoda: Insects > Digestive system > Gut ... | reverse complement strand
TTTATAAAAAAAAAAAGAGAAAAAAAATTGAAAAAAAATGTAAAAATTTTTATGGGAGAAAAAAAAAAAAAAAAAAAAAATTGTTTAGAAAAAAAGGGGGGGGGGGGGGGGCAGAATTTTACTGTATTATGAATTATATAGCCACTTGTTCCTGATTGCAGGTTGTAAACACAGTACACTAATTTTCTCCATAATTAAGCTAATGCTATGACACTTCAGCTATGGGCTCAGTGACAAAGAAAAATTGGGTAACTGCAGATGTCATTTAGAGGACTCTGAGTACAATCTATCAACAGCTCTGTGTACAGAATTTTCTGCTTGTGGACTGAAAATTTTGTTTACACCAAACATGGTGCTTTAAAAGCATGAATAATACTAGTCTTCCACCTAGTGGTTTGGAGCCCACACTCTCATGTTCATCATATTTGTGGGGCTAAAAATTTGCCCAGTGGCTGTTCCCACTCCAGACATAAATGTTATGCCTTTATCTAGAAAAGCACAGCCCATTGAGACCACAATAGACCATATATGGAAAACTACACAATCATCATCATAATCACGAATGATGATGATGATGATGATGATGGCAGCAGCAGCAAAAATGACAATGACAACAACAGCAGCAAGAAGAAGAAGAAGGAGAAAGATAAGGAGGAGGAGGAGAAGAAGAAGAAGAACAACAACAACAACAACAAGAACAACAACAAAATGGAAGAAAAATTTGGAACAGTTATACAGTCTGTAAATATGGTTGGAAGTGGGTTGCCTTTAGGATCCAACACACATAATTTTGGGAAAAACACAGTAAAGGGCATATGCAGTGTTTTAGGAGAATAAACCATAGGCATGGGCATAGGTAGTGGGGGGGCGAGTGGTGCTGCTGTCCAGGGCAGCAGAGTAGAAAGGGTGGCAAAATGAATATGTGAAATGAAAAGATGTAATTTTTGTGCTCAAAAATTGTTACATTACTGAGATAAAATTAAATAAATAATCGCCCCCCCCCCCCATAATTTCTGTTAGGTGTAATCATTGCAGTTACTTCTCCTAGGTCCCAGAAAATGTAACTATGCCACTGACCATAAGATCAATGAACACTAACATTTGTGTATGACTAAGTTCAACACATCAGCACTTTTTCAAACTAAAATAGCACATCATGCAACAATTACTGAGGGAGACTTCCTGTCAAAATCTCATACACAAGGCACATGCATTGTTACATAGCACACTCAATCATTCCAAAACCTCTACACTATTGTTAAAGAATTAATTTAACACAAACTATTGCGCACTCTAGGTTAAAAAAATTTGGGCCAAAATAAGACATTCTGGTTGTTCATTTTTGAAGAACTCTTACAACATGGCATATTCAGAGCTTCAGTGCTAGAACTCCAATAATAAAAAACAATCTCTGACAGTGAAAAAGATGACCTGAAATAATGTCTATTTTGTATTCTGCCTTTTCCTATATTTATTCCTTGATACATATAATTCTATTGTAAATATGTTAAGCATTGTATAATATTTATATCTTCCTTTTGTTACATGTTCAATAATAAATATATACGTAAAATGGCAACAAGTGCGTTTTATTGTTGTTGTAAGACACACTTATGTGTTACTCACTTTCCATTGTGCCACAGAGCAGAAATGCAGGTCGGCTGTCCTGATACATGTCCCCAATTTCTACTGATATGTAAATATTAGAACCTTATCTTGAAACAAGACTGTACAGATGCTGACAGCCAAGATTTTGTGTTTACTTGCATTTCTTTCTGAATGATGCTGTAAGAATGCATTGTAGTAGACTACAACTGTTTTCATAACTTATCTCTCTGGTGTACAGTACATACTCTAATTTAGGAAAAATCTAGCAACAGTAAAAGTGACTTATGAATTAATTAATGAAACTGTAAGTCCTCATAATGACAAATTAATCATGGGAGATTTTTCTGTGTTTTAACAAAAGCCTTATTTTGTGTTCATCATGACATTTTGCTGTCCAAATTAAATTTGTATGGAATAACTGGCACAGCTTATGAATTGATCAAATCATACCTTGGGAATATGTATTGGAGTGGTGATAAAAATTAAGAATTTCAATCATGATATATTTTCAGACTGAGGAGTTATAAAACATGGTGTTCTACAAGGATACATTTCAGGTCCTTTACTTTTTCTTCTCTACATAATTAATTTATCATTTTTTAATTTACTTATGGAAAATCTAAACCAATTTTATTTGCAGATGAGACTAGTATTATATTTACCAATTATAATCCCAAAAAATTTTAAAAATAATATAAAAATTGAATTTGAATCCTTAAATAAATGGTTCAAAGCCTTTAGACTCTCACTGAACTTTTATCAAACCCATATCATGCATTCACAACTAAAAATAGTCCACAAATTGATCTAGTTATTAGTTGCACTAACAAATGAATTTATAAAGCTTATGATAAAAATTTCCTTGGGATATATGTAGACAGTAGACTGTCTTGGAAAATTCATATTTAACAAATTAATGCAGTTTGCTATGCAATGACATCAAACATGTTATGTCACTGGAACAATGAAGATGGTTTTCTATGCCTATTTTCATTCCATTATGAACTATAGATTAATATTTTGAGGGAATTTTTCACATAGTGCAAGAAATTTTAAAATACAGAAGAATATAATTGGAATTATTACTGGATGCAGAAGTAGAGACTCATGTAGAGATTTATTTAAGAATATGAAAGTTCTGCATCTACAGTCACAATATATACTATCACTTCTCTTATTTGTGGTTAACAACAAAGCTTCTGGCCTGAAAGGCTAGTGATCACCCTCTGGCTGGTTTTTCTTCTTAGGAAGTAAAGTGGGCTAAAATATATGCGTCGAGTAACCCTCTTATATGCAATTTCAGGCTTCCACTGCAATGTCAATGAGATCTGCATTCTTTTTGGATTGTATGGGGTGTAGAATGGTAGTTTTTTACCGATGTATCGAGACAACATATTGGTCCCGTCTTCAAAGTTCAAGCAGTCCAAGAATGGCTTGACCCTTGAAGATGAGACCAATAGATTGTCCCGAAACGTCAGTACAAAACTACCGTTCTACCCAGCATAAAATCCCAAAAGAGTGCAGATCTCTACCCTCTCATATCTACTGTACCAGCAGTAGTGTTCAGTTAACTGTATTTTTGTTTTTACAAGTAAATGAATTTTATGAAATGGATTTTAGTGTCACAAAATACCACAATTGCCAATACTGTGACAATGCGAAACTTCAATGTTTTATTACACAGATTAAGATACTAATTCACATAATTTTGTATCATATTTATGTACAGGACGCTAATGACAGGGTTTTCTGACAAAACTTTTTGTTGTATTATCATTAGCCAATATACTTGAGCAGGGCAGATTTAAAGTCAGTTGACATTTATGTTGTTTCATGAGGCTGCACTGTTTGGCATACCCAAAAATTTTGTATTTCAGATTTTGTGTCGAACATATTTCTTTCTTTCTGCATTCTTAGTTTAGTACTATGTTTAGGCAGGGCCTTCAATTTTCTTTTGCGGGCACAAAAATGCCTTAAACCACCACTCCATTATGCTATTGAAATAGAAACGCCTCCACGCCAATATAATTAAATCCACTTAACTCCACGGAGCAGAAGAGTTAACATTTCCGTAGGTATTGAAGAAATCCCTCGCATTTTATGGAACCGAAGGTTCATTACCTCTTCAAAAGAAGCCCCCACTTTTTCTTCTTGACAGGCAGATTAATCCAGTCCACGCCTTTATCCTGTTCCTTTAAGACTCGTTTTAATATTATTTTTCCATCCGCGTGTAAGTATTCTGCTTCCTCAGATTTTCCCATAAAAACGTTTATGCATTCTCTTCCTCAAAATAAAATGGAAAAACACTAGTAACAAGTCTCATAGACTTCTATTTGAATTGCGCAACCGGAACGTCGACTTTGATTTGGACCTTCAGTCTTTTGTATTTTATAAATTGTAATTGCGATATTGTATTTGTCATTTCCTTCTTCCGTAATGACATTTTTAAGTGAAATATTTTATATCCTTCCAGACATTTCAAAGGATATTTAAACCTAAAATAATCTCTCGGCACAAAATACGCTTGTAAACAAATCGCCATGTCGTAAATGTCTGTTGCCGGTGTAGAGGATTTTGCGCATTGAGGGATTAGGCACACCAGTTATTGTAAAATCGTCATTAGGATGGTTGAACAGTATTTATATTCGTTATAATTTTAAGGTCTTAGCGTTTAAGCAAGTTTCATAAATGATTGTAGTGTAGTATGTAGGTGAAAATTGATAATTATATGTGCTGGAGTATAGGTTAGAATACGTATGGTACAAGAAAAAATCAGGGAAGTGTTTTAAAGGCAAGTATTGAAGTTTTGAATGATTTTTGTTCTCACGTTATACCACTGTGTTAACAGATTATTTATTTTTTATTCGGTTTTGTTTAGAAGTGAATGAAATGATATTAATTTTGACAGAGACGCCAAAGTACGTTGGTCACCTAGACAGTTATGGCTCTCAGAACCTATGGAGACAAACCCATTAGCTTTCAAGTTGAAGAAAATGGGGAATACTACTGTATTGGATCCGAGGTGAGTGTGTTTATTTATAGAATGGTACTTCGCTGTAGTAATATGAAAGAGCGAAGATCTTTATTCTGTATTTGTAATGGATTTACGATGTCGCGTCAGTTTGGGTGGCTATATCGCGGAATAGTTACATAATACGGAATCGTTTGACACTCTACCAAATGTCTTCTTCGTATTTGATTTACACTTTTATTATGAGATGCCATAAGCGGAGTAATTTAGATCATTATGACGTATTTGCAGTACCATGGTATGATTTAAATAAGTCTTAAAAACAGACATCATAGATTATTAAGAGTAAGTAAGGATTCTTTTGAGAGTATATTTTCTGAGTGGGGCAAGGTAAAACATGGTGTTCCTAAGAGATCTATACTTGGACCATTACTCTTTCTGTTTTTATATTAACGACTTTCCAAAAATGATTAAAATTAGCTCTAAACCACTCCTTTTTGCAAATCGTACAAGCTTAATTATTACTAGACCCTGTCCTATAGATTTAAAAAGAGATGACACCATTGCATTTATTCAAATAAGTGAACGGTTTAATGCTAATTCATTATTTTTAAATTACAAAAAACACATTACATAATTTCTTGTCTACTGACAAAGTTGTTGGTTACAATAATAGACTTGTTACAAGTACTTGTAATACAATGTTTTTTGGAATAGTTATTGAATATTCATTATCTTGGAAAGCTCATATAGACTAATAGGTACCAAAATTGTGTACAGCTTGTTATGCAGTTAGAGCAATTAAACCATTTATATCTCTAGGTGCTCTAAAGTTGGTATATTATTCCTTTTTACACTCTCATGAACTGTGGATTAATATTCTGGGGGAATTCTTCACATAGTGTTCATGTCTTCAGACCACAAAAAAGGGTAATTAGAATTATTGCCGTGTCAAGACCTAGAGACTGTTGCATAGAATTATTAAAAAAATAAAAGATGTTACCATTTCAGTTGCAATATATATATTTTCACCCTTACTATTTGCAGTGAACAATTAAGATCAATAAGTTAAATTCTGAGATTCGTAGTATCAATATCAGGTAAAACTCTAACCTTTACCAACCACTGTCTAACTTAACAACATATAAAAAAGGGACCAACTATTTTGGCATCAGGATTTTGAATAATCTCCGTTCTGACAAAAAAAGAGTTGTCTCACAGTGTTCACCAATTTAGATTGGCCTTAAGTGATTGTCTGCATTTAAAGTAATTTTCTACTCTGCTTGAGTATATTAATAGTACTAAGGTCTAGGATTTGGTTTTGTATTCTAAGTGTGATTGGCCATTGTTCTGCATTCTTAATGTTCTATATTTTTACTTTAATTCGTCATCAACAGGTTGCAATTATATTAGCGTGTTTCTTTTACCATAATGGGGGAGGAGGTTTGGTTTGGTAGGTATGACGTGTTTGATAGTTTTGTTACAATTTCTTGTTCCCTGTATTGTGATATTATTGTATTGATTGTAAGTTGATTGTATACATTCCTTATAGTGTATTTCCGTATTGATCGATGGAGTTATAAAAGTCTTGCCCTACCCCTACAATCAGCAAGCAAGTAGAGATAAGGGTATAACTGGTTTCAAACTTCCTTGGTAATTTACAGGCAATATTGACCCTGTTCTGTGACTTTTGCACTGTGTGTTTCTGGGCAGTTTTGCTGTCGTTTCAGAGGACATTTTGTTTGATCTTCAGTTTTGAAAAGTACAATGAGAGATCGTGTTCACGTAATGTAGGCAGGTGGTACCTCAGACTGCCAGGAGGGGATGACGAGATTGTTGCCCATTTAGGACCATAGGGAAAGTGAACTGACAGTAGTGACACAACAACCCTCTTAAGGGCCACAAAATAGACCAAAAACCAAAAACATGTTATGTAAAAATTTTCCTGTGTCCTCAGTCATTTTAAGTGCTTACGTTCATGTTCGCTGAAGCTTGAACATGTAAGTTGAATGTCTGTAAGCTTCCGACCATAATAACATGGAAAAAGCTGCATGCCTTCTCGACCTCTGTGCTGGATGGACGTGAGTAGTCAGGTACATGTAGTCACTTACTGATGTGGAAGTAACTGCAGATACCTATTCAGTAGAATGCTTTATAGGCTGCAGACAGGGTCTGGATGTAGTACTGAATGAATGCCTAAGGCTACACCCATCTTGGATGCGTCATTTTGTTTGATTAATAGACGTGATAACTACTTCTACTCTGAAGATGGAGAAATCAAGTTTTTCCAATACGTTGTTATGTATCTACTAAGGTAGAGGCCTTCATGTTTTAAAACCTGTGAAAACCCCAGATTGAAAAGAATTTCTACCTGTGCTGGAATTGAACAGTCATCCAGTCCAACTTATGTAACTTACCTTGTTTAGACTGTTAAAGAATTAAATTATGCCAAGGATTTCATTCATATTTTCATTTTAAATTTCATGTACCTACGCTGAGGTGTCATTGATGTTTTGAACCTTGGCTCATCTCTCAGAGGAGCAAGACTGTCACTGTATAAATGGCACCCCAACTTCTGTGTCATTAAACAAATGACCTGCACATATTTTGTAAGGAAATTGTTGCTTATAGCAGGGACATAAGAAATTTAGTGTGTTAAGCTTCAGTTTAATTTTGTTCACATGTTCAGTATTTGAAATATACCATACTTTCAGACAAGTGGGCACGGTTTCAATATCGTATTCACCTTCGTACAACATGCACAGAATTTCTTATACTTTTTCAAATTATAGGTTGGGAACTACCTGCGCTTGTTTCGTGGGTCCCTCTACAAGAAGTATCCTGGGATGTACCGCAGGAGCATCACCAATGATGAAAGAAAGAAATTAGTTGAATTAGGTCAGTATATTCGCTGATCTCTTCTGATGTACTTTCTGAAGGAGAGGCTTTTTCTCTGACACTATGTCTAAAAGATACAATCAATGAGTCTGAGTCATGATGTGTTTTCTGTGCTCATGTGTCAGGATTTTTGTTAGTGCACAGTGAGTTAACCCTTATCCTGCTAATGTGGAAAATATGGTGAGCTCCTAATAATGCCAGCAGATGGCAAATGGGATTTAACTCGGCATTTAAAGGGTTAATGCTTATTTTGTATGAAATTAATACTTCTGTTTTGTTAGTGCTTTGTTTGTTTGGTTTTTTTGAGTTCATTTGGTTTGGAAAGTCTGCATACAAAGGTAGTTTTTGTTGGAAAGGAAAATGAAAAAAAGGTGAGATGCCCTATAATGGTATTTAATTTTAGTTTTCCAAAAATGTGCTGCAGTAATACAACTGTGTTACTACAGTCATGCTGCAGGGAATTGATATGGGAAATTGTACTTGTTTGCAAAGTGCTTCCACTGTCTGGAATAGTGTTGCACTTCAGAATTAAAACTAATTTTCTTTAAACCTAGTAAGCCAAAATTGCTGGACCAGTCTTTGGTTATCGACTATATTTGTGGTCCACGTATCTTGTGTCTGAAAAAATTTCAGTGTCTTGCAGCAGAATGTCAAACGGCATGATATTATTAATTGATTAGCCATTTTATGAACTTCTTATGCTTGTTTGCAACATCTTTTGCAGAGTGCGTTAAACTGACGACTTGTTATGAGTGATATGGACTCTGTGAACTATTGTCCTAGATTTCCAGATGTTCGTGCAATGAGTGTCTGGATGTATTTTGTATCAGTTATAGTCCTATGTGTGTTGTTTACAGTCAAGCCACATCACCAACTTTTATCACATCATACTTCACAAATTTTGGCAGAATAATGACATTTATTTCATTGCCCAATTTCATAGGTTTAAGCCAGCATGTATTGGCATCAAGTGTTTCTCTCCTGCGAGCTTCCGAAGTTGAGGACATCATTGACGGAAATGATGAAAAGTACAAGGCTGTGTCTGTGCATTCTTCAGAACCCCCAATTCCAAGGTAATTGTGAATAAAGACCAGCACATTTATTTTATTGCATTTTCAATCAGTTTTATTATAAATTTACTTTTGATGTGTTTATAGGGAAGGCAAGTCCAAGAAAAGTATGCCATGGGTGCCGTCATTACCAAACAGCTCACATCTTGATGCCGTTCCTCAGGCTACAGCAATCAACAGAAACAGAGTCCACAACAAAAAAGTTCGAACATTCCCGCTATGGTAATGTATTGGTATTGATCCTTTGTGCTGCAAGAATGTAAATTGTTCATGCTATAGTACACCAATCAACAGAAACAGAGTCCATAACGAAAAAGTTCGAACATTCCCACTATAGTAACATATTGGTATTGATCCTTTGTGCTGCAGGAATGTAAATTGTTTGTGCTATAGTACACCAATCAACAGAAACAGAGTCCATAACAAAAAAAGTTCGAACATTCCCGCTATGGTAACGTATTGCTATTGATCCTTTGTGCTGAAGGAATGTAAATTGTTCATGCTGTAGTACAACAGAAAACATTTTTATAGTTTACGTTTAATTTTGGGAGCCACGATTGTGTAGTTGGAATGGTGACTGGACTACAGGCTGGATGTACAGAGAATCATGGTTCATTCCCTGGCAGGTGAAAATATTCTTATTTTCTCGAAAAGCATCCAGGCCAACTCCGGGGTTCTACTGAGCCTAGTATTCAGTGGAAACCACAGGCTCTTTCCCCAGAGGTAATAATGTGTGGGCATGAAGTTGATTGTTCACTTCCATTGCTCATGTGGTTAAGAATGTGTGGAACTCTGCTCCACTCCTTCATATGCCTTAATGGCATGCACATCAGCAACTTTACATTCAGGTTCTTATTGTTGCTTTTTAATGTAGATGTTCTGCAGTGTGTTTGGACAGTAATTTAAACTGTGTGTTTTTGCTGTTTCAGTTTTGATGACACGGATCCTTCAACAATTGTCGAGAATGCTTCACAGGTTGAACTGCTAGTTCCAATTCGGCTGGACATGGAAATAGAAGGACAGAAACTGCGTGATACCTTCACATGGAATAAAAATGGTGAGGACTAAATGATGGGAAACTCATAGATCAATCCAGGATTTCTGATGATAATGTGTTACAGAGGTGATTCAGGGATTGTGGTGTCTACATCCGGTGGACCCAACAGAGTACCTTTCACAATATTTGTATTTTTTTGATATAAGAAGGAGAGTGAGCTTCAAAAATATTGGATGTTATATACAAAAATGTTAGAAGTTCTACCTATCATTGTCATGAAGGGATACAGGAGGAGTAAAGGTAGAGGTCTACCCATTTCAAACCGCTATCCTGGCTGAAGGTGAGTGGTCAGCATCATGTTGTGACCCATTTGCCTTCAGAAATGGAGCCCCCCCTACCCACTGGGTAGAAGGAGACTGGGTGGGCGCCAAAGCCAGTGTGGAGCAGTTTTGGAGAA
>Ga0123357_10015478_pt1 | contig 10001 bp, 4 predicted proteins | sample TergutEmb28metaG_FD_89873 | JGI IMG/M metagenome (GOLD analysis project Ga0123357, IMG submission 89873) | Embiratermes neotenicus P4 segment gut microbial communities from Petit-Saut dam, French Guiana - Emb289 P4 | ecosystem: Host-associated > Arthropoda: Insects > Digestive system > Gut ... | reverse complement strand
TCTAAAGTCTGATACTCAACGGTAAATCGTTTTCTTATCAGGAACAGCCTCCCGTCGACCATGCGCAAAGCGGATGCGAAAGGTAAGCTGTGTTGCTATCGGCGACCAGCCATTTTTTATAAACTCTCAACAATAAAGGCTCGATGTTCTTCTAACCACACTATGGTATACATTGAAAATGGCACATACACTGCTGTTCGACAACATGCTTCCCACCACTGTAGGCGCTCCCATCCGAAGCTATGACCTTTCCAAATTGCAGTGTTCTTTCTGCCGCACCCTGTATATTAACATGCCCATACGGGTCTATGAGTAAAGTAATACGTATAAAACTTAAGCACGCTTAGTTTAATCGGTCAGATCGTAGTAGTCTTGCGACCTAAGGCTTGAGGCGGGATCACTTGATTGTTGGGAACAAGGGCTCGAATTCGTCTGTGGGCAGGTTGTTCGTCTGTTTTGTTTGTTTGATATTGTTTAGGTAGTGGCCTCTGCTAATGACTGCTCACCCGTTCAAAGAACTTCTGCAGGTTGCGTGTATCTAAATGTGTGTGATATAGATAATCTGAATAAAGGCGGCTTAGGGACGATTTCAGTTGTAGCGTCGCAAAAAGTAGATTTCGAAGTCCTTGTAGCTACTAATTACAGCGTAAAGTGACAAGTTATTATATGGAAAGCAATATATATATATATATATATTTGTTACCCTTGATGCATAAAGTGAGTGATATGCAGTGCCACCTTTCCTTATTCAATATAAACATATATTACTGGGTTTGCCACTTAAATAAGGAACTTAATTGTACCAGTAAAAATTCCTGGGTGAAAATCATAGCCAAACTAAATGTCTCAAGTTCCAATTTACTCCAATGAAACATCGATAAATATTCTTTTGCTCCAGCCTATTGTCTATTAAGTTATTTCAAATCCGTAGCCTAACATACCTGTACTGCTCGGTCAGAGACTTGGAGAAATATTTTTTTGCAGTATTTGAAAAAGTATTTCTGCAACGAATCTGGAAAATATAACATTAAATGCTAGTATAAACCAGTTTAGTTTTGACGTTGTATTTTGTCAATTTTTGTGAATGTTATGACTTGAGAAAGAAGAATTCTTCTTCAGTTAAATTGAACATGGTTCTTGTTACACTGTGACTTACCTGCGGTCAATGTCGTTATTGTGCTATACATATGTTTTCAATCCACCCTTACACATACCTTTGGTGTGATGTTGTGGCATTTTACTAATTTGAGAAGATTTTTGCTGATGTCACCGGTTGCAGAAGATACGCGATTGTAAATACAGGGTCTTATTTCATTATCTCAACGTGCGCGGTAAATATATCGCATAATAGGCCTACAACTTCTGTGGGGTTTTCTGATAGATGCAGTACAGAGATTAAGCGATAACAATTAAGGAATTAAAATTTCTTTCGATTTTTTTCTATTATTCGTCAAACACAACTATATCAAAATTGTGCATATTTTCTTGATAAAAACACAACCGAACGAAGTCAACTTAGGTTAACTTTTCTTTGTTCACGACTGCGCAATGAAATACGTTGACCCGCTTCACAACAATATATAATCTCTCCAAATTCATGTATCATTTAATGTGAAGTTATGAGGGGAGTGGAAAGGGGTAGCTCAGTCTGTACTGATACTCCCTACAGGCTGCACGGGCCGAGGATTAAATACAGGTAGGAGGCGAGCTCTTTCACACCCGTTCAGACATTTTCTGGGTCCCTCCAAACCTGCTGTACCATGAGTAGTTAATGGGGATGCAACTGCCAAGTCATGTTGGTAATCAACCACACCTTCAACCGCCGAGGTTAAAGAAAGTATAGCTACCCCGCTTTTGGTCTTCGTGAGAATTTCAAGGGTGATTTGCCTTTCATGTGGGATGTGTAATTCTAGTCGGTTAAAATTATTTGTACTAAGTATAGATGTTATTAGCGGTTTTTATAATATCTTTTATTATATCACAAATTCTAAATTCAAATTTGATCGCCATTTACTCTGTTGTTATGTGAAAAACGCTGATTTATTTATACACTTCAAAGAATTCTCAGTCTAATTCGACTGTATTCTTTTGGTAAAATACGTTGAGGATAGAGTTTATTACCCTACAACCCACAAACATAAAACCCCTTTACCGTATATTTACGTATCCACTGATGAACATGGATTGTGCAACGTTTGGAATGAAAATTATTTTTGTGTTTACAGAAATATAATCACAATTACGACTCAAATTTCAAACGAAATAAATGACAGTCCATCTGCTACACTTCTTTGGCGGTACAAATAACAATAATGAATCATTGTATAGTTTTACCTGTTTAGAACGTACGGTAAACGTAATATAAGTAACGTCTGTATTCGTACTGTACAAGAAAGTGGACTGTAGAATTTGACATTATAATGTGTTGTGTTATGAACGTTCTTAAAACGTAGCAAATAATATGCTTATCAAGAGAAACACATAACGACACAATGTTCAGCGATAGATGTGAGAATGAAAGGAATTATGTGTAACTAGGAAGAATAACTCTCTCGCTATCTGTTTATAAATTTCATGCATTAAAACAATCGTTAATTTCCTAACTTTTATTTTAAATTTGATAATTTAATCCTTTTTTCCCGTAAAATTTATCACGTTTGGAGCGGACATTTTTGCAATATTATATAACTTTTCTACTAAAATTAAGTTGTGTCCTCTCAATTTATTCTTTGAATATTCGCTCTATATAATTATATTCTTCTGCTCAAAATCTGCAGACACGTTAGAGATGTTCAATTTTGGATTTAATAAAAAGATAACCTACATTATAAACTTTTATTTTTAAAAGTGCAAACGAAAGTGTGCATTTTACCTAATTGCACTATAGTAGCGTCATAAGATTATTTGTAACGTCTCTCTGTGACTTGCTGTAAGGAACGCTGCAACATAAAGAACCTTTGTACGAGAGACCTTTCCTTAATCAAGCGCTGGAAAATTCTTCTAATCTGTGAAGTGGTAGGTGAGGGTATTCTTTTGGGATGTCAGTAAACTTCTGTTAGGTTATGCGCTATCCCTTCCAAGATTATTTAATAAAGTGATACTTTTTAAACCTCAAGTGTCTTCTGATATCATGTACTGTGCCACCCTGCTATTTCGGTGTTATTTGTAAGTGTAAGTTATTCAACAACGGTGTTTCTCTCTTTTCCTCGTTTCCAATTTTTCCAGATGTTTTTGTTTCACTTATAAATATAACGCCAAGTAATATATTTTATAAATTTTGCTTAACACTCTCTTTCCACCTTTCTTCTTCATTCTTAGTGAACGAATAGATCTGTCAGACATATTTTTAATTTTAGGATACAAATACGAAGGCAGTGGTGGTTCTACACTTTTGCAGCTAAGAAATAAACTAAGTTCTACTGCAAAAATATTTGTTCAGACGTGTCCAATATTAGTAATATGTTGCAAATAATTTAAAACTTTGATTTATGTTTTCGGAAGTTTTAAATTCTTTAATTATTGTATATCTTATTCATTATTATGCAGTTCTTATTGCAGTTGTAACAATTCAGTAAACTGCGTTAGTCTGAGCACGATTTTAAGTGTTACGTTACTGCGAGTGTTACTGTGAGCTCCAGTTATCTTTGCAAGAAAAGTGTCCGAATTTAGGATGCGAGATGGTCATGAATTACGTACAGTATTGCAGTAATGTCGAGCCGCATGGGATATTACCCGTTACATTTTATCTGTTACGCATTTTGTTAAGTGAAGAATGCTGTTTGTAAATCATCATTTTTGGAGCCTTAGGAGTATTTCATTGTTTTGCATCACTCTTACTTCTTTAAGATTCAAACTTCCTGTCAGTCTTGGTTGGAAACACGTAAACGTATCCTAAATTTCTAACATATATTCATGAGATATTCCTAAATTCTTCATAAATTTGTTCATCCTGCTACAATTTTTATAAATTCTTGGAGCTTTTTAAGCTGCTAAATGAAACAATCATATACCATTTTTGTTTAAATATTTTAAAAAATGATTCTAACATTAAAATTGTACATTCCTAAACCCTCCATTTCTTTATTACCTATCGCTTCCAATCAGATGATTTATTCGGCGCCGTTAGAAATATCTTCTTAATGCTGTATAACAGTGTAGTGTCATATTATGCTGTGAACGTACCAGCCACATTCTCTCCGATTCTTTATTCCATAAAAGTCATATATCCTCACTACATAACCTGCCCTAATGGTAACATTCCGAATCTCACCACAGTAATTGAAGTGATCTTCACAAAGCCAACTCTTTAGAACACGACTCTCAATATCCCAGAAGAAACCAAGGCAAACATTCCTTTCTGTTGTCCGATGTGAATTCAGTTTCCGTCTGTAAACAAGTTTCGAAATATCTCGACAGCAGTTCTCGATATGTTACACCTGGGTCTACAGCTTTGTGCGTATTAATGGCAAGATGGCAGTGCAAGCAGTAATTTAACTAAATTACAACATGAAAAGTACGAAAAATTTTAACATTACTTTGCGACAGACAATTTAATTAACCGTCTATCTTCGACTGGGTCGTCGTAGTTCCCGTCGTCATTTGCTTTGGTATTGAAGAGCCAGATTTGATAGTCCATACGTGCCCACTCATTTCAGCTGAAGCTACCGCACTTTCTGAACTTCATTCAAATCTTCTAATGTGTTGTCTAATATTAATTTTTTTTTGAATGTTAGACCTTCTTAGGTTGTCCAGAAATTTAAGTTTTAATTTTGGTCTTAAAAATCTCATTTTCTTTCTCCATTTCTAGGGCATCACTTTTGTGATCTTATAATGTGGTCTGAATTATATGTCATATGTTATATAGTTTATATAAATTCAATAGTATATGCAATTCATTCCTCCAATATTTTAAGGCCCATATTTATAATTGATCTTCATCACACTAAATTACATAAATAATTAAAATTAGAAATTTGTTCCGTGGTTGTTTCTCCAGTTTCTAATTTGTCCTCTTCTTATGTTTGTGCTCAAGAACCTGATTATTTTAGTATTAAACGGCATATTTTCGAGTCACATATGTTCGAGGCTTTCTTTAACTAATTATCCTTATTTTTAATTGTGGTATTTTACATTACAAAATAACAGTGAACACCCTCGTGCTTACAGTGAATATCTTAAGGGAAGGAAAATGCCTATAATTAAACCACATTTAAAAATAAACTTGAAGCATAAAGGAAAGATGCTTTTATTACATAAAAGGCAGAAAAAACCAACAACCCTACCGTAGCAAACTGACGACTGTCTTCTATCTAACTACAACCATAGAGCACGGTCCTTGAGAAACAAATGCTTTCTTGGACATAACAGATTTCCACTGCATTATGTATAACTCGAATATTCATTACCGTGTTCACAAGACTCCATCACTTACTTGCTATTTATTGCCCCATGCCTTAAGATCTGTTTTCATATTTTCCTAATACATATATATAATTTTTTCTTTATACATATATATATATATACATATATTCAAGCTTCTCAGGTGGGCTGCTTTTTAAAGGCATTTCCTTCAAAACCCATTATACACATTTACTTTTTAACATAGCCTAACAAAACAAGAAATTTCAATTGTATTATAATTTTCTTATATTTTCTTCCAAGTTGTTGTAGCTGACTGCATAGGGGGCACCTTAAGGTACGAATGTAATTTTCGGTCTTTAACTGTTTAAACTGCGTAATATTCCTGAACAGCGAACATTTCAATTACACCCCTGTAAGCCTGAAACCAATCATGTAATATTGTAGCTGGCTAATACCAAGCTATTGTACTTATTATTTTTCAAAATAGTTAAACAGTTGATACGTGACGTTTTACAACTGTGTTGCACAGTCTGCATGCTTCATATAATGAAAGGGTTCGCTGTGAGTGTGGGCTGTGAAAGTATTGTCTTGATATGGACAAAATGAGAGGGAGAAATGGCGAGGAATTTTTCAATATTTTTGAAAGACATATAAATAATACGTTTGTACAGAATGAGAATGCAGTTACCACACGTATGTTTTATAATGACTCTGTATTCAGTAACATAAGTAATGCGCGCGGGACACAAGATGCTAGTCTGGCACAACGTTACAACTGTAGGTTTACATTAGTTACCGGTCGGCACTGACTGCTTCCAGTAGTCCCGTTAGGAAACTGTACACCGATCTCACCGTTTTTTTCGTCTCCTCGGAGCCTATCTTATCTCCCCGCAGTAAATCAGTCCCGTTTTGCAAATCTGAACTAAATTTGTGAAATGTCCTGGAATTTTATTTCTATTAGTTCATTATAGTACTCCTAAATTTTATCGGCCGTTTTAACAACACAAAGGAAATTTATACACTAATTAGCTTGATAAAATTCGTTCTTGCATAGACAAAGATAGTCGTGTTAATGTTCGTCATTCTTCCGTTGGAGCACAAATGTTACAGTAGCCCCCCCCCCTTATGTACAAGCTCGTAGTTCAAATAATTGACGTATATAATGTAGTAGCTTACAATGACATGAACATCGGTAATCGTCCTTCCCTTGCATTTATGGGCAACATGGAACATTATTTCCATATTTTCGGCAATCCAACTTGAAGTTTGGCGACTTCAAACTTGCCTAAAAAATACACAGTCCATATTTGTCCAATTTTCAAAACCGAATACCATTGAAAGGTTTGAGTTACGCTTATAACGTTATTATTGTAATATTTTTCATGCAGTTTGTTGGTTGCAGAATGTATTGCCCCTCCCCCAAAGCAAAACAACCCCTAGTGGGCAAGGGAGTCCTCGTTATCGGGGCTTCACAATCACACTCAAGACACACCACAGTCAGTACGACTCTTTTGGACGAGTGATCAGCTCGTCGTAAAGAAATCTTCCTAACAACACACAACACACTCAAGAGACAGACATACATATTCCCGGCGCGATTCGAACAAAAATCCCAGCAAGCCAAGGCCCGCAGACACACACCTTATAATGCGCGGCCACTGACATTGGCTGCAGAAACTAATCTGAACATTTAGAAGTAACCTACACTGTAAAACATACAGCTGGAGGAGAAGTGAACAATTTATTGAGAGAAAAATTACTTTAACTACATGCATTTTCAAACACTTATTTTCCATATATATATATATATATATATATATATATATAAGAAAAATGACTTTTATATGTTACACGAACACAAAACATTATATGAGATAATAATACAGTATGGGTGTGAAGGAAGGAACGTCTGTAGGCGTATGTACTCCGTAGTTTGTTGCCTTTGTTGAAGCTCACGACCATTCTGCTTAACAACTGCATTTATTTTAAAAAGTTACATAATTGTTGTGAAATTAATATTTCTTTAGAATGTTGAATTGTACTGAGAGGCAATGAAGTTTTGAAGAGAATTTTTAAATTACATGGAACGCGGTACGACAGAAATAAAAATGTGTGCCTATAATTATACAAAGCATTCCAACATACATATATACTTTACAAAACAGAATTAAATCTATGAAGTTGGCATGAAAAATTTACGGGGACAAATTTAAATGTTGCAACATTACAAGACACTGACTGTTGAAATGTGAGGCTTTGTAGTCAGTAAGTGTACATTAGCATTCTAACACATTTTCCCAGTTAAATGTTATAACAGTACTTCAGACACGGAAAAGACCCGGTACCTATTGTGTAGGAGACTCAAATTTGAGCAACGTTGTGGAGGAAGTTCGACGATTGCTGCTGGTGTTTTCATATGGAAGATAAAAATTCGCACAAAAATGAAAGTAACCGGAAGACAGCTGCTATCTTCTGGGTTATTATGCAGCGAGTAGTGGTAAATTCTCACTGACGTTTCGGGAAAATTATCGCTCCCATCCCCAGGTTTCAAGAATTCTTGAACACTGAAAAGTTGGTAAGAAATTACCACTACTCGCTGTGTAATGAACCAGAAGAGCGCAGCTCACCGCAATTAGCGGTGGAAGCATGACACCACACAAAGTACCCGGAGTTAAATGAACTCGACATTTTTAAAGTACTTTTTCAAGTGGTATTTCAAATAGTGCAAACTTAATTGTAATATTTGTTTCATTTACTTATTACATTAAAATTAACTTGTGCTTATTCTAAGTCTTCTTTTTTCGTGCTTTTTCGTGTTTTTATACGTGTTCTGCACTGAAACAGTTTACTCTTTCAACGTGAGCCGTGCCCACGGGGCCCGGCTCAAAGGTCGTTCCTATGCGGAAGTTGTCATCATGAACTTTGACTCTAGTCATTACCTTTCCCTTCGATTGTCGTCCGACGTTTGGCTGTCGTGAGTGGGTGGATGGGAAAGGGGGGCGGCACGGACCTTGGACTTCCGCGGTGGCTTGAAGCCCGGACAGTCAGTCTGTTTTTCTCTGCCGACATCGCAGCTTCGACTCGGCTTCCCAGGAGCGACTGAGGAACATCGCTACGGTTGGCTGGGCAGCCAACAGGATATAGTCCACAGAGTGGGTCGCACCGGCCACGGGACCGGCGCTCTGGTATGAACGTAAGTTGCAAATTCGTTCTTTGGTTTGTGTTTTGTATATAGACACGTCTCGATCTTTGGGCAGTTCATACCAGGCGTCGCCCCCGGGGGCCAGGTGCAGGGCTGAAGGGCCGTTTTTCCTTCATTATTTTCCATGTAAGTGTTATATATAATTTGTGTACTGTCCTGCTGACTCTTTGTGTTGGCCTGAGTATTCAGCGCGACCATGTACGTTTGTTACTTTCCTGCTGTGACGGAGTTGGTTCAGTTGTGAGTCAGACGGTAGACCACGTAATGAAATAGCCGCAGTTTGTAAATAGCCTCAGGCGAGGGCCGTTTGGTATGCACGGCCAGTGTATATCTTGTTACGTAGAATAACTATTAGTGCCTGTATTTCACTGCGAAGGCCGTTCATTCTAGTTGTTTATTTTTGTGCTCTATGCTTGTTCCAATCTGTATTACGAGAATTGTACTCAGAATATATGTTTTCTTTGTTACTTACGAACGTTGCATTACTTGCATGTGTGTTGCGAGGGTACATTACTTACGATCCCCATAGGAGCTGAGTGCCGCGGGGTTCGGCCGCCCAAAAGACCGACGGGGATATACATAGTGCCGGGCCCCCGAAATTTACATCTAGGGTCAACACCCCTTACGGGTGCAGACCGCGTGGGCTGAAACGCAATATCTGCTGTAATCAATTTGGCTTGATTATCGGCACAGACAAATAACTGTGTTTTGTAAAACTTCCATACCTATTCGAGTCCATCCAGAATTCAATTGAATGAGTGCCATATACTATTTGTGCGGGTGTAGAGCGACATTGGTAGGAAGATGACCACTTACCTGTAAATTGTACCGATGTTGAAAATAAGTGTATCTATATCTCCACACCTCCAAAACCCGCAAGTTTTCAGAGGAACAAATTTATATTTGCATGCGTGTTTATGTTTGTAATGCTAGTATGGATCGAGCAGGCGTAACTAATTACCTGTTTGAAGTATATGAGGGGAAATTACATAACCGTGGGTACTAAATATATATGAAAGATTTTTAAGCTGAGAGAGAAATAGTGGTGTCCTCAGTAGTGTTTAGCGTGGCGATCAGTAAATATTTCGGGATTGCAAACTCTGCACAACAATGGGTACTAAGGATTGTGAGTGAATTGATTGCAAGTATCTTTTAATTTTCTGTGTAAATAATAGCAAGTAACGACAGCCCAGGAATGTTAAATTGAACGAGGATCCATCCTAGTGATCACCCTTTCGCAGAGAAGTGAATTAGCCTGCACCGGCTTGCGATGTGTGGACGCTCGTGCAGGTTAATGATTTTGTTCCTCTCAAAATCCATATTTTTTAAACTTTTCCGGCCGTTTTTTAATTGCTGACAATATAGAGCTTTTGTCTTTTTAGATATTGCTGCGTGTTTTACTCAGCTATATGCTTTGAAAATTTTCTAAACCGTGATT
>Ga0123357_10015477_pt1 | contig 10001 bp, 4 predicted proteins | sample TergutEmb28metaG_FD_89873 | JGI IMG/M metagenome (GOLD analysis project Ga0123357, IMG submission 89873) | Embiratermes neotenicus P4 segment gut microbial communities from Petit-Saut dam, French Guiana - Emb289 P4 | ecosystem: Host-associated > Arthropoda: Insects > Digestive system > Gut ... | reverse complement strand
CGGGTGTCACAGCACCCATCATCAGGAGTACTAAAAACTGTAACCGCAGCCTCCGGTACAGGTCATAATACTGGTGCAGCTACTTCCCTCCAAAGTGGTCTGATCTGGAGTGGAGGGGAGTAGCTTCATCAGTAGTATGACCTGTACCGGAGGCTGCGGGTACAGTTATTAATACTCCTGATGATGGGTGCTGTGACGCCCGAAACATGTAGAGTAATTTTGCAGTAAATAAATATCTGCATACTGTTGCATCTGTTGGATTTTTATTCCCATCAAACTCAGAATTCTTCTGGATTATTGCTGCGTTACTTTGAAGCTTTTTCCATGACATCAGTTGGGACTGACTGCATTTGTAAGACTGAACAACTGTCAGCACTGCATGTCATGTCTTGAGGTTACAGGGAGAGATGATGGCCTTAACGATGTGTTTAGTAGCTGTTGAATTGTAAGTCTGTGTATTTAACGAGTTGTCCTTTTGCCAGGTGGTAAGGCATATTGTGCAAAATAGGGTCATTATTTTATGTGAACAATATTCAAATTTCTTAAAAATAAAAACCTAACAAAAAACCTAAAATCAAGTCTAAAGAACACAATAATAGACAAAACGTTCATATATGCATCAGAAAATGGGACCAAACAAAGAAATATAGAAAAAATTGAACATTTTTTAAAGAACAGGTATAGAAGAATTTTAGGTCCAGTATGTGGCAATGAAAAAGAAAATTGGAGGATATTAACCAATACAAAAATTTATGCAAGAGTTAAAAACCCTACTAAAATAGAGACAATAAGGTTAAATAAATTACATTGGTTTGGGCATTTACAGAGGGTGGAATGAAATAGAATTCCCAAAAGGGTATTATATATGAATATGGGACAACAAGATTGAGAGGTAGACCAAGAAATAAATGGCAAGATTAGGTGAGAGAGGATGGAAGAATAGTTGGTGGAGAAGAGTGTCAGGGAAAATTACATAACAGAGAGGAATGGAAGAAGCTTCTGAGAACGGCAAGGAATCGTTTCATTCTGCACATCCTAAAGGAATGAATGAATGAATATTCAACATGCTGCTCTTCCAACTTGCTGTGGACTGGAATCCACTTATTGTGATTTAATATATTGCAGTTAATGTTCAGTCCATAGAAATCCTATTTATTTAAAAGCACTGAAGATAATGTGTGTAATACGTATTTTGCATTTAATATTAGAATTCTACTGTTAAGTATTACGTGTAAATGTACACATCTAGCAAATGCATTCTTCACACATTGCAAATGTTTTGCTGAAATTGAAGAAAATTAATTCCGAAAGCTTCGTTTCATATCGTCATCATTGTGAGGGTTATTATTATAGAATTTATCTTTTAACATGCCCCTATGTACAAATCATGTGGATTGAGATTAAGCAAATGAGAATTTTTAGAAATGTGTGTAGTGCGAGCTGCTTGACTGTCTCGGTGAAGAGAGGAAAAGGGTCACTTGTAGTTCGATTGGTGGTCAAAAATGATAATGGAATGTGTAAAATATTGGTGTGCATTTCAATTCCGTGAATAACAGATGAACCCACTGCACTTGGGGCACACCACTACAGCAAAATTATTACGGTATAATGGTGATGTTGGATTAAAATGGATATTCTGCAAGCTAATGAGCAGTAATCTGATAGTTCGTGTATCAGCTGAAATGTAGAGTAAGCTTGCAATTGGTGTGTATACAGTGCACGGTGCAGAGTAAGTCAGTTATTGGTGTGTGTTCAGTTCACAGTAAAGAGAAAGCCTGTTATTGGTGTGTGTACAGTGCACAGTGTAGAGTGAGAATGTTATTGGTGTGTGTACAGTGCACAGTGTAGAGTGAGACTGTTATTGGTGTGTGTACAGTGCACAGTGTAAAGTGACACTGTTATTGGTGTGTGTACAGTGCAAAGTGTAGAGTGAGACTATTAATGGTGTGTGTACAGTGCACAGCGAAGAGTGAGATAGTTATTGGTGTTTGTAAAGTGCACAGTGTAAAGTAAGTCTGTTACTGGTGTGTGTACAGTGTACAGTGTAGGGTGAGAATGTTAATGGTGTTTGTACAGTGCACAGTGTAGAGTGAGACAGATATTGGTGTGTGTACAGTGCACAGTGAAGAGTAAGCCTGTTATTGGTTTGTGTGCAGAGCACAGTGTAGAGTGAGACGGTTATTGGTGTGTGTACAGTGCACAGTGTAGGGTGAGAATTCTAATGGAATGTGTACAGTGCACAGTGTAGAGTGAGACAGATATTGTTGTGTGTAAAGTGCACAGTGAAGAGTAAGCCTGTTATTGGTTTGTCTGCAGTGCACAGTGAAGTGAGAGACTGTTATTGGTGTGTGTACAGTTCACAGTGTAGAGTAAGCATGTTTTATGTTGTGTGAACAATGCACGGTGTAGAGTAAGCCTGTTAATGGAGTTTGTACATTGCACAGTGTAGATTAAGTCTGTTATTGGTGTGTGTACAGTGCACAGTGTAGAGTAAGTCTGTTATTGATGTTTGTATAGGGCACAGTATAGATTAAGCCTGTTATTGGTGTGTGTACAGTGCACAGTGTAGAGTGAGAATTTTAAAGGTGTGTTTACAGTGCACTGTGAATTGTGAGACTGTTATTGGTGTGTGTGGAGTGCACAGTGCAGGGTGAGAATTTTAATGTTGTGATTACAGTGCACAGTGAAGAGTGAGACTGTTATTGGTGGGTGTGGAGCGCACAATGTAGATTGAGACTGTTATTGGTGTGTGTACAATACACAGTGTAGAGTGAGACTGTTATTGGTATGTGAAAAGTTCACAGTGTAGAGAAAGCCTCTTACTGGTGTGTGTAAATTGCACAGAAAAGAGTAAGTCTGTTATTGGGGTGTGTAAAGTGCTCAGTGTAGGGTGAGATTATTAATGGTGTGTTTACAGTGCACAGTGTAGAGTGAGACTGTTATTGGAATGTGTACAGTGCACAGTGAAGTGTGAGACAGTTATTGGTGTGTGTGGAGTGCACAGTGTAGAGTGAGACTGTTATTGGTGTGGGTACAGTGCACAGTGAAGAGTGAGACTGTTATTGCGGTGTGTACGGTGCACAGTGAAGAGTGAGACTGTTATTGGTGTGTGTGGAGTGCACAGTGTAGTGTGAGACTGTTATTGGTGTGTGAACAGTGCACAGTGTAGAGTGAGACTGTTATTGGTTTGTGTAAAATGTACAGTGTAAGGTGAGACGGTTATTGGTGTGTGTACAGCACACAGTGTAGGGTGAGATTGTTATTTGTGTGTGTACAGTGCACTGTGCAGATTGAGACTTTTATTGGTGTTGGTACAATGCAGAGTGGGAGTGTTATTAGTGTGTGTACAGTGCACAGTGTAGAGTGAGAATGTTATTGGTGTGTGTACAGTTTGCAGTGTAGAGTGAGACTGTTATTGGTGTGTGTACAGTTTGCAGTGTAGAGTGAGACTGTTATTGGTGTGTTAAAAGTGCACAGTGTAGAGTGAGACTGTTATTGGAGTGTGTACAGTTTGCAGTGTAGTGTGAGACTGTTATTCGTGTTTGTACAGTTTGCAGTGTAGAGTGAGACTGTTTTTGATGTGTTTAAAGTGCACAGTGTAGAGTGAGACTGTTATTGGTGTGTGTACAGTTTGAAGTGTAGAGTGAGACTGTTATTACTGTGTGTCCAGTTTGCAGTGTAGTGTGAGACAGTTATTGGTGTGTGTACAGTTTGTAGTGTAGAGTGAGACTGTTATTGGTGTGTGTACAGTTTGCAGTGTAGAGTGAGACTCTTATTGGTGTGTGTACAGTTTGCAGTGTATTGTGAGACTGTTTTTGATGTGTTTAAAGTGCACAGTGTAGAGTGAGACTGTTATTGGTGTGTGTACAGTTTGCAGTGTAGAGCGAGACTGTTATTGGTGTGTGTACAGTTTGCAGTGTAGGGTGAGACTGTTATTGGTGTGTGTACAGTTTGCAGTGTAGATTGAGACTGTTTTTGATGTGTTTAAAGTGCACAGTGTTGAGTGAGATTGTTATTGGTGTGTGTGCATTTTGCAGTTTAGAGTGAGACTGTTTTTGATGTGTTTAAAGTGCACAGTGTAGAGTGAGACTGTTATTGGTGTGTGTACAGTGCACAGTGTAGAGTGAAACTCTTAATGGTTTCTGTACAGTGCACAGTGAAGGGTGAGACTGATAATCGTGTCTGTACAGTTCACAGTTTAGAGTGAGAGTGTTATTGATGTGTTTAAAGTGCACAGTGTAGAGTGAGATTGTTATTGGTGTGTGTACAGTGCACAGTGTAGAGTGAAACTGTTATTGGTTATTGTGCAGTGCACAGTGTGTAGTCAGTCCTTTTTCCTTGTGTGTACAGTTTACAGTGTAGAGTAAGTCTGTTTTTGGTATTTGTACATAGAACAGTGTAGAATGAGTCTTTTCTTAGTGTGTTTACAGGGCACAGTGAAAGGTTCAGTCAGTTATTGGTGCGTTTACGGTGCACAGTGTTGATTATGAATTTTATTGGTGTCCGTAAACTGCACAGTGTATAGGAATTTTTTAATTTGTTTTTGTAAAGTGCACAGGTTAAATTAATTATATTACTGTCGCCGGTAAATAGCACAGTGTAGAGTAAGCTTTTTATTGGTGTATATACAGTGCAAATTGCAGTGTGAGACTTTGATTGTTGTGTGTACATTGCACTGTGTAGCGTAAGACTCTAATTTGTATGTGTACAATGCTCAATTAAGATTAATTCTGATATAGGTGTGTGTACATGGCACAGTGTAGAGAAAGCCTGTTACTTGTGTGTGTACAGTGCACAGTAGAGAGTAATTCATTTTTTGGTGTCTGTACAGTGCAAATTGTAGAGAGTGTTGTTTACTAGTGTGTGCACAGTGCACAGTGTAGAGTAAGTATGTCTTGGGTTTGTGTACAATTACAGTGTAGAGTAAAACTGTTATTGGTGTGTGTAGATTGCACAGTGCTGATTGAGAAAATTATTGGTGTGTGTACAGTGCACAGAGTAAAGTGAGACATTTAATGGTGTTTTTATAGTGCACAGTGTAGATTGAGAAACTTATTGTTGAGTGTATAAAGCACAGTTCTGAGTAAGTCTGTTATTAATGTGTGTACACTGCACAGTGTAGAGGAAGCCTCTTATGGTGTGTGTAAATTGAACAGTGTGCTGTAAGACATTTATAGATGTGTTTACATTTCACAGTGTAGAATAAACCTGTTATTGGAGTGTTTACAGTTCATAGTGCTTATTGAGACTGTTATTGGTGTGTGTACAGTGCACAGAGTAGATTGAGACTCTTATTGGTAATTGTATAGTGACTGTGTAGATTGAGACTGTAACAGTTTTTTGTACAGTGCAGAGTGTAGAGTGAGACACTTATTGTTTTATGTACTCTACACAGTTTAGATTAAGCCTGTTATTTATATTTGTGCAGTTCACAGTGTAGAGGAAGTCACTTATTGGTGTCTTTACAGTGCACAGTGTAGAGTAAGTCCGTTATTTGGGTGCGTACAAATCACAGCGAAGATGAAGGCTGTTATTTGTGTTTTACAGTGCACAGATCGGAGTAAATGTCTTATTGGTTTTTGTACAGTGCACAGTGTAAAATATGTCTGTTATTTGTGTTGGTACAGTGTAAAGATTTGAGTAAACCTTTTATTGGTGTGTGTAGAGTGCAGTGAAGAGAAATTCGGTTATTTGTATGTGTACAGTGCCAAGTGTAGAGTAGGAATCTTATTGATGTGAGTACATTGCACAGTGTAGAGTAAGACTATTATAGTTGTGTGTACCGTGCACAGTGTATAATAAATCTCTTATGGGTGTGTGTAAAGTGCACTGTCTAGAGTAAGACTGTTATTGGTGTGTGTAGAGTACACAGTGTAGAGTAAGTCTGTTTTTGGTGTTTGTACTGTGCCAAGTGTAGACTAAGTCTCTTATTGCTGTGATTATACTGCACAGTGTAGAGTACGACTCTTATAGGTGTGTGTACATTGCACAGTGTAGAATAAACCTGCTATTGGTTTTGTGTATGGTGCACAGTTTAGATTGAGATTCTTAATGGTATGTGTATAGTGCACAGTGTAAATTGAGACTGTTATTGGTGTGTGTACAGTGCACAGTGTGTTGTAGGTCTGTTATATGTGTTTGTACAGTTCCAAGTGTAGAGTTAATCTCTTTTTAGTGTGAGTACACTGCACAGTGTAGTGTAAGACACTTAGAGGTGTGTGTACATTGCACAGTGTAGAATAAATCTGTTATCGTTCGGTGTAAAGTGCATAGCGTTGACTAAGTCTCTTATTGGTGTTTCTACAGTGCACAGTGTAGAATAGTTCTGTTATTGTCGTGTGTACAGTGCACAGTGAAGAAAAATCTGTTATTGGTAAGTGTTCAGTGCACAGTTAGGAGTAACCTTGTTATTGGTGCGTCTAATGGTCACATTGTAGTTTGAGACTCTTATTGGGTTTTGTACAGTGCATAGTGTAGAGTAGTTCTTTTTTTGGTGTGTGTACAGTGAACACTGTAGAATAAATCTGTTACTGGTGTGTGTTAAAGGCACAGTGTAGTTTGATACTGTTATTATTGTGCCTACAGTGCACAGTGTATTTTGAGTCTGTTATTGGTGTGTGTACAGTGCACAGTGCAGAGTAAATCTGTTAGTATTGTGTCTACAGTGTACAGTTTAATTTGAGACTTTTGTTGGTGTGTGTACAGTTCGCAGTGTAGAATAAATCTTTTATTGGTGTGTCTAAATTGCACAGAGTAGAATGAATCTCTTATAGGTTTGTGCTCATTACACAGTGCAGAATAAATCATTTATTGACTTGTGTGCAATGCATAGTGTAGGTTAATTCTGTCATCCGTTTGTGTACAGTGAACAGTGTAGAGTAAGTCGTTTTTGGTGTTGTACAGTGCCAAGTGTAGAGTAAGTCTCTTATTGGTGTGTGTACAGGTCACAGAATAGATTAAATCGGTCATTGTTTTGTGTAATGTGAATAGTTTAGTGTAAGTCTGTTATTGGTGTTTGTACAGTGCCAAGTATAGAGTAAGTCTCTTATTGTTGTGTGTACATTGCACAGTATAGTGTAAGACTTTTATAGGTGTGTGTACAGTGCACAGTGTAGAGTAAGACTCTTATATGTGTGTGTACAGTGCACAGTGTAGAATAAATCTGTTTTTCGATTGTGTACAGTGCACAGTGTAGAATAACGCTGTTATTGGTGTGTCTACAATGCACAGCGTAGTTTGAGATTGTTAATGGTGGGTGTACAGTGCACAGTGTATATAAAGTCTGTTATAGGTGTGTGTACAGTGCACAGTGTAGAGTGAGTCTGTTATTGGTGTGTGTACAGTGCACAGTGTAGAGTGAGACTGTTATTGGTGTGTGCACAGTGCACAGTGTAGAGTGAGACTGTTATTGGTGTTTGTACAGTGCACAGTGTAGAGTGAAACTGTTATTGGTGTGTGTACAGTGCACTGTGTAGAGTGAGTCTGTTATTGGTGTGTGTACAGTGCACAGTGTAGATTGAGACTTTTATTGGAGTGTGTAAATTGCACATTGTAGATTAAGTCTGTTATTGGTGTTTGTACAGTGCAAAGTGTAGATTGTCTCTTTTAGGTGTGTGTACACTGCACAGTGTAGAGTAAGACTGTTATTGGATTGTGTACAGTGCACAGTTTAGAGTGAGACGGTTACTTGTGTGTGTACATTGCACAGAATAGATTAAATCTGTTACTTTTTTGTGTAATGTGAATAGTTTAGTGTAAGTCTGTTATTGGTGTTTGTACAGTGCCAAGTTTAGAGAAAGTCTCTTATTGTTGTGTGTACATTTCACAGTGTAGTGTAAGAATTTTTTAGGTGTGTGTACACTGCACAGTGTAGAGTAAGACTGTTATTAGTGTGTGTACAGTGCACAGTGTAGAGTGAGACGGTTATTTGTGTGTGTTCATTGCACAGTGTAGAGTAAGATACTTATTGCTGTGTGTACAGTTCACAGAATAGATTAAATCTGTTATTGTTTTGTGTAATGTGAATAGTTTAGTGTAAGTCTGTTATTGGTGTTTGTACAGTGTCAAGTATAGAGAAAGTCTCTTATTGTTGTGTGTACATTGCACAGTGTAGTGTATGAATTATATAGGTGTGTGTACAGTGCACAGTGTAGAATAAATCTGTTTTTCGTTTGTGTACATTGCACAGTGTAGAGTAAGACCCTTATTGGTGTGTGTACAGTTCACAGAATAGATTAAATTTGTTATTGTTGTGTGTAATGTGAATAGTTTTGTGTAAGTCTCTTATTGGTGTTTGTACAGTGCCAAGTATAGAGTAAGTCTCTTATTGTTGTGTGTACATTGCACAGTGTAGTGTAAGAATTTTATAGGTGTGTGTACAGTGCACAGTGTAGAGTAAGATACTTATATGTGTTTGTACAGTGCACAGTGTAGAATAAATCTGTTTTTCGTTTGTGTACAGTGCACAGTGTAGAGTAACTCTGTTATTGTTGTGTCTACAATGCACAGCTTAGTTTGAGATTGTTAAAGGTTGGTTTACAGTGCACAGTGTAAATTGAGACTGTTATTGGTGTTTTTACAGTTCACAATGTTGATTAAGGCTGTTATTAGTGTGTGTACAGTGCACAGTGTAGAGTGAGACTGTTAATGGTTTGTGTACAGTGCACAGTGTAGAGTGAGACTGTTTCTTGGTGTGTGTACAGTGCACAGTGTAGAGTGAGACTGTTAATGGTGTGTGTACAGTGCACAGTGTAGAGTGAGACTGTTATTGGTGTGTGTACAGTACACAGTGTTGAGTGAGACTGTTATTGGTGTGTGTACAGTGCACAGTGTAGTGTGAGACTGTTAATTGTTTGTGTACAGTGCACAGTGTAGAGTTGTGTGTACTTTTCACAGTGTAGAGTAACTCTTTTTTGGTGTGTTTACATTGCACAGTGTAGAGTAAGCCATTTATTGGTGTTTGTACATTGTACAGTGTAGAGTAAATCTGTTACTGGTTTGTGTACCGTGCACAGTGTAGACTGAGACAATTGTTGGTGTTTGTATAGTGCACAGTGTAGAATAAATCTGTTATTGGTGTGTTTACAGTGCACAGTGCAGAATAAATCTGTTATTTGTGTGTGTACGATTCACTGTGTAGATTAAGTCCATTATTGATGTGTGTACAGTGCACAGTGGTGTTTTATCCCGTTATTGTTGTTTGCACTTTGCACAGTTTAGTGTGAAGCTAAGTTTTTATAATTACAACTTTAGCAAATCACAACATTAAAATCCCTGATGTTCATTGTGTAACCGAAACATGCGAGGGCACTTAAATGTAGATTTTAATCTTAAGGTTTACCATTTCTCTAGAACAATCTAATTGTGCATTCTGTTCGATAAATGTAATTCTTATTAATATCAAAATGCACCGTACAACTTTAAAAAATTTAATTTTTTTTTCACTTCTTCTTGTCTTCTGCATGCTTCGAACATTTTATTCCATCATCAGGAACACTATATTGAACATGCAGCCTTATACGATATGTTTTTATTAATTTGTTCTAACATTGTGGCAGGTTGGAGGATATCCTTATGGACTGGGTGCATAATAATATGTAAAACATAACGTATAAGTCTGCATGTACAATATAGTATTCCTGATAATTAACATAAGATTTTCGAAAAATTTAGAAGAAAAAATTGAAATAAAAGTTAATTAAAAAGTGTGTTTATTTGGTTAACTTTGCATAATTCGGGCCGGGTTAGCTCAGTCTGTTAGCGACACGCTACGGGCTGGACGGTTTCGTGATCAAATGCTGATGGGAAGGGAGGGCGAGATTTTTCTCACCCGTCGCGGCCCGCCCTGGAGCCCACCCAGCCTCCTGTACGATGCGTACCGGGTCTTTCCCGGGAGTAAAATGGCCGGGGCGTGGCGTTGACCACCCACCCGCATCTAGCGCCGAGGTTAAAGCAGGAGCAGAGCTACACCTCTACTTCCCACTGGTCCTTTGTGTCCTGAT
>Ga0123357_10015476_pt1 | contig 10002 bp, 8 predicted proteins | sample TergutEmb28metaG_FD_89873 | JGI IMG/M metagenome (GOLD analysis project Ga0123357, IMG submission 89873) | Embiratermes neotenicus P4 segment gut microbial communities from Petit-Saut dam, French Guiana - Emb289 P4 | ecosystem: Host-associated > Arthropoda: Insects > Digestive system > Gut ... | reverse complement strand
TGCCTATGAAGATGGAACCGATAGTGAGTTCCGAAACGTCGGCAATTAGAACTCAGACGCCGGGGAATTACCCAAAAAGGAATAAATTACATTTAGAACACGGCGAAAGCTTAAAAACAAGTACTTGAGTTATTTTGAATTCTTGTTGAAAATTTACTGTGTGCAGCAGATAATATGTTGTTAATAATGAGGCTCATTTTTTTCAGTTGCTTGCAATGAGATTATCTGTGTTTTTGTCTCCAAAAATTAAAAGTTCTGCTCTTGGTTTATATGGATGTTATAGTGCTATCTAAGATTTTTTTATAACTCGATTAAAAGCTCCTGTAGGTGCTTTGCATAGGCTTCTTCTTCTTCTTCTCCTCCTCCTCCTCCTCCTTTTGGCACTACAACTCTTTGCGAGTTTGGGCCTGCTCAACAACTTTCTTCCATGCTTCTCTATCTATGGAAATCTTATTCCAGTTCTGAACCTTCATTTTTCCCAGATCTGCTCTGGCATGAACACTTGTCCACTGGATGTTGGGCAGTCTGGTTGAAGATGTGACACTCCTGGCTGACCCTCATAACCTCCCTCACCTTCAGAACTGCTATGACAGGCCCTGTTCTCATCACTATCACTGTCCCAAATCAGTTAAAATATCTGATTTTTGGACAGAAACTTCTACTTCTTTGTCACAGCCCTCATTTTTACTATTACTCTTCTGTATGACTGTGAATTCCTTACTGAGGAGGAAACATTCAGGCTGCTATACTATGCATACAGAGAAAACATCTGATTGATAAGTGAAACATGATGTAAGGAGCTGCTGTGTTTATGGCTCTGTTCTTTAAACACCAGATGCAGCCTGTTTATTGCTGCTTATTACAGTCTTTTTTCACACTGGCGCCATACAGTAGAATGTTGCAATGCTTTCTAGACCACAGAGGGAGTCATATGCATGCCATAGACATACAACAAAGAAACATAAATTCTGTAGCACTGCCAAACATCCGTACCAGCCCTGGGGACCTGGAGGTAAAGCATCCAGTGTATTAAGCCGACCACTAAACTTTATCTAGAGCTGAGTTACATAAAAGTCGAACTATACCTCTACTTCCCTACATAACCTCATATGGTTGACAGTGAAAACTTTTCCAGTATAGCACTTCTGTTGTCCCATATCTTGGACCCACAATATCTAAGCACTGAAATGCCATGTACATAGTACAGGACACACAGGTTAAGCATGGCACAGAAAAGATAAGCATACACATGTAACTACAGAGAAATGTGCAGATACTGGTCAGATTTTGTTTGGCAGTCCTATTTTCTTACATTATTGGATGAATGTAACAAATTAATGTTTCCTTCTCCCCCTCAGTTGACGCCACTGAGCAACATACTTCTGGAGAAGCTACTATTCACATAGACAGCAAAAAAATTCCCCCTTTACAACAAATGTTGGGATCAGTCAATACGACATACATTCATCAAAGACAAGGCTACATGTTTCAGCTATAAAAGGAAGCACCAACACACCTAAACTACAAGACACAAAATGGGGATTAAATACAAGAAGGGGGGAACCACTGCTTCTAAAAGCAATATTTCATACCCTATTATACCACTTTATTCAATGCTTTTAGTGTTTTGTACCTTCAAACTAAACTCAATAGGCATTCCACACCTCTTATATTCTCGTATATTTTTTATAGTATATGTGTTTTTTTTATTATAATGGTAACAATCACTAACCTAATTCCAATTGTAATTAACCCCCTTTGTGTGCCTTGTAAATCAGGCCTGATGATGTCTGTCCTTTTATAACTGAAATATGTAGCCCTGTCCTTGATGAATATATGTTGTGCTGACTGATTGAAACACTTGCTGTATTCATTAAAGCAACCTGGATGTGGCCCCTTTCACAGAACCTGAAGTTACATTACTTGTTCACAACAGTCCATCAACAATCCCTACTCAGAACCACTAGGTCCATTCCACATCCTCCTTTCCCAAGGCTTTAAGATCACCTTGAACTCCTATCTACACCTAGGCCTCCCAAGTGGTCTCTGCTCTTCATATCTGCTGATTAACATCTTGTATGTATTTTTCATTTCTTCAATTCATGCTATATGTCACAAACATCTCATCCTTCTTGATTGAATGGCTGTAACAATATATGACTAACAGCATAAATTATAAAGTTATTCACGCTGTAATTTTCTCCAACCTCCTGCTACTTCTTTGCTGCTGCATACACATATTCTCCCACTCACCCTGTTCTCAGAAACTGTCAATTTATTTACTTCCCTTAGTGTATGAGGTCATATTTTACTGTACTTTGTCTGGGGACATGCACTGATACCTTGTCCTTTTCCCTCTTTTCATCAGCCAGTTGTTTTCTTTTCTGGGACTTCAGTGCAGCCTTTTGTATAGCTTCAGCTGTCATGACTTTCTCCTTGTACCCTACAGACAACGAAATACAAATCAGCTTGTGGGCATACACACATGAAGTGATCTTAGCAGTGTTCAGCTACACAATACACAATCTTCTAACAAAGAGTATTAATTTATGAAGCACAACTCACTTCGTGGTACAGAGTCCATTTTGGGAAGCTGGTAGTCACTCAAATGGTGATGAAAATCCTTTAATACTATGGAACCCAAGGTTTATTACCATATTCACAAGAGGTCAATACTTCAATCTGTCCTAGTAGACAGGAATCCAGTCCACATCTTTACAGTGTATTTCTTTAAGATTAATTTTATATTACTCCACAGTCTGTACCTCCATCATCCTTCTGGTCTCTACCTCTCATACTTTCAGACTAAAACACATTAAATGTTCATGTCACCCATTTCAACCCAGGTGTCTCTACCTGTCAAAATGTAAGTCACACATATCACAGCACAATGTCTGCTTCTTCTATAACATACTCTTTCTCTACCCAACATAGCACCATAATGACAATGCACTAAAATTCAGGTTCTTTTTATTCTTTGTAAACAGTGTAGATATTTTTGTCTGTAAAGTCCAATCCTGCCATCTACAAGCATACCCTACAGAACGTACATATCTCTCAATACGTGTTTCGACGAACGTTAATTTCAGAAAAATTTATACTAACATTCCATAAACTCAATACAACATTTTTAACAACTGTAGCAATTGTATGGTGATCAGGAAGTGAGGTAAGCATTGTATATCCTAACATGATAATTAGTTACTTAAACAGAGGAGTTTTACTGTGTCTTAGTTATGTCTTACAAAACTGTTAGTGTTTATTCACAGAACGTCTGATTTTCAAGAATGGATTACTGATGTAAAGGCGGGAAGCGGGGTTGCTGTATATTTATACAAAAAACAACATAGTTCCTTATGTCTTCTTCATATTTATGATCCTGTAATTCAAAACAGCTCCACTGCAGTTATAAGACATTTAATATTCAACTACAGAAATCACCTAATTAACGCCTTCGTGCTGAAGGCCAACCACAGTCAACGCACAGCAGAAGGTCACAGAGTAAAGCCACCTGAAATTGTTGCCACTAGAATGCCAAGTAACTGAGGCCATTTCAATTTTCATCATTTTCTGACTGCCCTGCTCATCTGATTCCATCATGAAAGGGTAAATATATATACTGAATCCCACTGCACTGACTTTACTAGCTCACCTGATGGTAGGGCCAGCAGCTGCTCTCCTCCAGGGCTTGGTTCCTTGTCTGTTTTCCTCTCAAACATGGCTCTCTGTCGAGCTGTCATCAATTTTGGATCTTTTGGTTTGATTTTCTTCAGTTCATCATCTACCTGCAAGGCAAAGAGCTTATTTTATATACCTGTGATTCTGAAAAAGATAAAGAATGAAATATTAATTTTGTTACAGTTTGACAACACTGCCAATAGCTGCAATTATTAGTGCCACAGTTCTTTCAGTATAAACACTGCAAAGAACAAGCATCATCTTCATTCAATATAGGACAAGAATAAGATGAAGGATCTGTAAACCAGTGGCATGAATATAAAATATTTCAAGTACTGTTACATACTGGCACATACAGATGTGGCGAATCACACAGACACAAAGATGAATTTCAACACGCTCAGTATTTACACATATTTTAATGAAGAGTGTGGCACAACAAGGAGATGAATAACGAATTTGACATTCAGAGGACCATGCATTGTGATATATTCTTATAATAAAAGCCAACGAGATGCACTATTTCTCAACTTTATTTTGATAAACTTTACATGTTTTGGACAGATCTACTGTTGATCAACAGGAGTCTCAACACCGTATACACAGCAACAGGTATTTGTCATGCTAGTTAAGTTGACTGTCTGCTAGCGAGGTCAGGACCTCGCTAGCAGACAGCCAACATAACTAGTATGACATATACCTGTTGCTGTGAATACGGTATTAAGACTCCTGATGATCAACAGTAGATCTGTCCGAAACATGTAGAGTTCTTTATCAAAATTAAGTTGAGAAATAGTGCATCTCATTGGCTTTTATTATAAGGAGAGAAGAATGGCATTTGATAATGTCCCTTTATTTTATTTCTCAATAACATACATTTTAATTAACTATCAAACATATTAAGTTATACCTGTTAATATGGGAGATGCCTCTGAGTATGACTAGAATTGTGGTAAAACAAAGAGAGGGATAAGTGATGAAAACTGAAGTCTTCTGGGAAGTTATACTATGTGGATTGTAGTGTCTTCATCTTTAGGATCCAGCAGTCCAAGCACTCTTCTACAACTACTACACCCTGAAGATGAATTTTAATAAATGGCTACCATAAACTGTGTCAGTGCTACAATTTCAATCACTGTACATCCATAATTACACTTTGATTTACTTGGTTTCTGGCCTTGTCCATCATCTAGTACTCTCAAATGAATATGTTCTGGGAAGCATACCTTTTTCTATGCTCAGATGAAAAGGTGGAGAGGAACCTACTTATCTGGGGGTGTTACAAACCAATTATTTCCAAAGCACTGTACCATGAAACCTCATTTTACATGATTTCTTTTTGCGTGATTTCGCTTTAACGAGACTTGAAAACATAAACCAGTTGAACACGATTTGAGATGAATGATCTGTGGCCACCCTTATCTTCTGTAGGAGGCCATCCATCACGTGTGTGGACTGATTATGTTGCTAATTTATTGTAATGTGCCGTTGTTAAACAACATATAAAACAGTTGTAATTTTACAACTGGTTAAGCTCGGCTACATGTTTTGGCCGTTACCCGGCCATCATCAGGCCAACAAAGAAATACTCTTAATTAAGGTACATTCATTATCTTTACCAATGGGATCCCATTGTTTACATTAGACTTGGTCATATAATCACGCGGATACTTTAGTTTCCTCATCAACAGCATTGGCATTTCTTACCAACATGAGTGAAAAACATAAATCTACATCACCTAGTGCAATCTGATTAAAAAATCAGTAACAGCCAATCAGTAATGAAGAGAAATTAGACATACTAAGCAGACTTGAAAATGGCGAACGAACTGTTGACAAACGTCATAATGTTACTCTCTCTCACAGTAGCGTAGGTATAATTTGTGATCATGCTGATAGAATTAAGGAAAGCACTAGATGCTTATATAACATTAAATGCCAACAATCTGAAACAGGGAGTGTCTGTGTAACAAGACTACCATAGTTCTATCCGAATGAACTGTGCCATAACTAAAGATGTGAGGCTCTTACATTTTTATTACATTAGAAATGTATGTATACTGTACAGAAATGTCTATAGATTATATATACAGTACATATATACTCTACAGGTCCATATGTCCACCAGTGCTATAGTCCTACACTATATAAGAAGAGATTGTCAATCCCCTAACACGCAAGAAATATGTTTTAAATGGGAATTGTGTTCAATTTGCACAATGTTTTTCAGGAACATAACCCTGGCATAAAATGAGACCTGCCTGAATGCCGTGCAGAACATGAGATGATGGACAAGGTCCAAAAGCCAGCAATCCTAACACCTGGTCTGATTTTAACAAGTTTTATGAGAATGTGTATGGAGAAACTGATGCAAGATTTAACCTCTTCTAGTTTTCCAGATTCAATTGCATCCAACCACCTTTCCTCTTCACTTGATGTTCCACTATCCTTGCCTTTACCCTTCTTCCTCTTTGCCAGTGTCTTTGGAGAGGACCCCACTTGACCCAACCTATCCAATGGTTTACCTGGAGAGCCCTTTTCCTTTGATTTATCACTAGAACTTGATGGACCAGCACTAGAAAATACAAGCCACACTTCATCAAGTAATTTACATGGAGAATACAGATCATGATGATGACACATTGAAGAGTAGCTTATGATAGCACTCTCTTTCACATACTGGAATTATACATGAGTACTCAGACGGTTCAGTAAAACCACTTCTATGCATAGTGTACACTAGAACAAAGTCTAGTTTTCTTAAGTTTACTTGCTCTAACCTCAAAATGTTACAACCTATATTAATATATGAAGAAAGGGCTCATAAGTTTATTCATTTCCATTATACACTGTGTTATGATATTGAACATAATATGGTAGAATGATAAAGAATAATGAAGTCTGAAAGCTGTTGTACAGAACTGCTGAGGACACATGATGGACTTGTTCTGTTCGTATTTAAAATATCAATAACAATACACAAGGAATGTGCTTCCCAAAATGAACAATTATTAGATACACACTTTTTATCTCCTGCTGTTTCCTTCCCAAATTTTATTTTTAACTTAAGAGATGGCTTGCTTGAGTCACCATCATCGAATGACAAGTCCTGTGAGCCCTCACTCTCTTCTAATAGCTTCTTTCTTTTGTGTTTCTTGTGTTTATGTTTCTTATGCTTCTTCTGCAGTGGAAACTCATTTGTATCTGAAATCCATCAATTACACAGTTTCTGTAACTTAATAACGATTATAGACATAAATCTTGCACTTAATAATACTTTATCAAATAGAAAGATGTGCAGCAATGACAATGAGTTACGAACGATAGAATAATACAGCTGTAGCCTAATAGCCTATTGCCGGACACAATCCCAGCATTTGTCTGTAAGGGGTAAGGAATGCCACAAAAATCCTGCCTGGTTATTTATTTATTTACCTATCTATCTATTTAATTATCATTTATCATCCGTTTGCTACATGGAAAGCACAAGATGCAATATGTAGCAGGGATGCGAACTTCTGTATCATAACGTCAGGTATTAGGAACAAGCATCGTATACTTGACAACATTATCGTTCATGTATTTCCAACTGAGCTTAACCCCGAACCAAGGCGATCATTCCAAAAAGCATGAAACTGACTACCCCGTAGTAGGCGGTTCAGTGGCAATATTAAACATATAACACAACAAATCAACTTACGTGGACGAAAGTAAGAATGCTTTCTCTTACCTTAGCGGTGACATGGTTGTTCGAATGAAACTACATTTACATTTCGACAATACAGATGCGAAATCTAATTACTTTATACTGCTGACATCATTCCTCATGCAATCATAGTAAACAAGTCACTCTATGTTACATTGTTACGTACCAACTACAAGTTCGTCTTCTGTACTTGTGTCTTTTCGTTTCCCCATTTTCTTTGCAACACATTAACCCTTTCAACTCAACATCAATACACGCAGACCAAGTACTGGTTCAGTCTGCCAAATATTTTACGTCATAAGCAGTGCTGATATATTCACATTGTTGGATGCCGAGTAAACTCGACTACTGCCACTTCCGACACACAAAACGCTGCCATATTCTTTTTCTACTCAATCAAATTTCGAGCACGAATGCCAGGGTTGCCAACTATGTGGGAATAATACCTGCAACTCAAATCCGAAATGCAGCGATAACACTAGCCTACCTTTTGCCCTCATCCCAAATTATATAAAACATTAAGACCCCAAACACGTCTCCGGCTATAAAGTACATCAGAATACTGGAGTTGGACGTGTCAGCGAATTTTATATATTTGTTAACTGATCTCATGAGAACACAGTGGCATGTAAAACTTTTACAAGCATGCAGAGGCCAATTACTGATTTGACGTCAGATAACGATCGTAACTAAATGTTCCAACACGATAAACATGTCAACCTAGACTTAAATTGAAAAATTTCCTTTACACAGCTTTCTGGAAATAATCCTACAGAAATAAGGATCTGCAATAATTAACAGAAAAAAAAGAGTAGTGTGTACAGGCAATTAAGCACATACTGGCCAACCGGTCATTCACACTTCTATGCCATTTTACCTGTTTACCACATAACTTACCTTCCACAAACACCATACTAATCAACAGCAGTGTTACTTTGTTGCGAAAGCATTCACATGAATGAAAGTCAGAACCAGGTGGAAATGAGTTTATTTGGGGTTGGTCCAACAGGCATGATGATATTAAAGGTTTATCATGAAAGGATTAAGAAAATGAACTTTGTGACAGAGAGCATTTCCAGCCCTCAACAGAGAGTATCTGCTTTATAAACATTTTATTATGAAATAAAAAAACTAATACTCAAAAACATGCTTTGCATAATCTATGCAACTGGAAATTATGAATAGCATGAATGATGATAAACACAAAGCACAATTAAAGAAATATTATGAAAACCACTTATACAAATACATATTTTTCAGAAAGCCCAGAAAAGATGAATAGTTCCATCAAACAGAATTCACATGTTTAACAGTGAAATGTAAAACATGTCACAAATATTTTGGTGTGTCTACATTAGGTCAGACTAATGAACAGCAGAATGTATTAAGGTGTACTCTAACTCATATGCAGGACAAACAGCAGTAATTTCACCACATACCATCTGTTCCTTAAGGAGTTCACAAAGCCATGAACTATACAATACAGAACTGCTAAAGAATGCAAGATATGAAAGGTTTCCATAACCACCAGCTTCAAAATGTGTTCCTAACATCTTGATGTATGCCTTTCAATCACAGGCTCTATTTATACAAAATAAAACATGATCAAAACACAACTTTATCTATGTCTATTAACAGATTCACATTGTATTCAATTATGTCTTGACCACCCTTATGGCTATCCTAAGGAGGAAACACACTCACATACTTGCAAAAGGCACTTATTAGCTTCACATGTCTGTAATGTAATTTATTTGCGCTCTATAAATCCAAGTTAGGATATAATCCTGTGGATATAGATATTGTCACATACATACTAACATAATATATGTAGTGTTGGAAGAATCTTACCTATAAATAAAGTACAATAATAAAACACCTAAAACCAATTGTCAATTCAATTTTCAATGGAGTATCTCTGATAATTAAAATATTCTTTACTATTATAAAAGGAATTTATGAGTAAAAACCCTTTTAAAGCATTCTGAAACAGTACTATCTCATTAGCTAAGTCTTTGATGTTGTGAGGAAGGTTGTTAAACATTTTGATTGCTGAGTAGTACACTGCCTTTTGGAACTTTGTTAGATTAGCTGTGGGTGGATGTAAGTTGGTTTTAAATCTTGTGTGAATACTGTGGATCTGATTATTTGTATAAAATAAATGTTTGTTTTTTATAACATGTATTGATATTGAGAAGATATATTGAGAATATAAGGGTAGTATTTCTAATTTTTTGAACAGTTCCCTACATGAATCTCTCATTTTTGAACTTGTGATGATTCTAATCACCCTTTTTTGAATTTTGAAAATCTTATCACTATATGGTTGATTTCCCCCCAAAATTATCCCATAACTCATAATTGAATGTATGTAAGCAAAATAGACCATTCTTAAAGTTTCTGGAGACATTATAGCTTGTATTGTTCAAATTACAAAACATGCTGTATTCAATTTGGACATCACTTGGTCTATATGAGTCTTCCATTATAGGAAGTCATCAATGATCAAATCCAAAAATTTTGTATTTGATGAGCTTTTGATGTAATTACCCTGGTAGTTAAGTTTCAAATCATAATCCCAGCTATTTTTCATATTAAATTGTAAGTAATGTGTTTTA
>Ga0123357_10015475_pt1 | contig 10002 bp, 8 predicted proteins | sample TergutEmb28metaG_FD_89873 | JGI IMG/M metagenome (GOLD analysis project Ga0123357, IMG submission 89873) | Embiratermes neotenicus P4 segment gut microbial communities from Petit-Saut dam, French Guiana - Emb289 P4 | ecosystem: Host-associated > Arthropoda: Insects > Digestive system > Gut ... | reverse complement strand
TGATAAATATCCGCTGCTTACTCAAAACGGAGTATTCTACACGAAAGCCGATATGAGGGAAATCATCGCTTACGCATCAAAATACGGAGTTGAAATTATTCCTGAAATTGATATGCCGGGGCATACGTCGGCAGCAATAAGCGCTTATCCCTATCTTTCATGTACGGACGGCACGGGTTGGGGAACCGAATTTTCATATCCAATCTGTCCCTGCAATCCCGATGTGATAGCTTTTGCCAAAGACATTTATGGAGAAATAGCAGACTTGTTTCCTTCGCAATACGTACACATCGGAGCCGACGAAGCGGACAGAACTACTTGGGACGCAAGCCCGTTGTGTCAGCAATTTATGAAAGAACAGGGAATGAGTTCATCGCTGGAATTGCAAACCTACTTTGTCAGTGAAATGCAGCAGTTTTTGGAATCTAAGGGCAAGAAAGTCATTGTGTGGGACGACGCTACGGAAGGAGATATCAATAATCGCATAACAGTTGAGTTTTGGCGGAGCTGGATGGATTACACGCTTCCGTCTATCAAATCCAGAGGATTTCCGATAGTATTTGCAGAATCGGACGATTTTTATTTAAGCTCAGGTCTTTCCTTTGACAGGTGGAAAAATCTGTACAATTTCAATATAGAATCGCGATTTTCGATAACAAAAAACGATATTACCGGTTATCAGGTATGTATTTGGACGGAATCAATTGCCAGTACAGCCCAATTGCAACAATATGTATTTCCTTATTTACAGGCTTTTTGCGAATTGGCATGGGGCAGCGACCGTTTGTGGGATGATTTCCTGTTGAGAATGCAATGGCACTACCTTTTCATGGATCAGGAAAAGATTAATTACAAAAAGTATTAGTATGATACGTAAAACGCTATTTTTATTAACAGTCATATTGCTGTCAATTTCCGAAAACATGGTCGCATTACCGGCGCCAACGCTACAGGGAAAGTTGATTTATCACAGTTATACGAGTTATGACGCTCTTGATTCCAAAATATATCTTTACGATTTTGCAAACAATCAATTGTCCTGCATCAGCGGTAACTGGAATATAATTGCCCCCATGAACGCCCATTTTTCACCTGACGGAAAACAGATTACTTTCATGGGGATTAATCCGTCAACCGATAGCTGGAGCATCTATCTCTACGAATTGGACAGTCCGCAACAGCCCGTCAGACTGTCTGCCGGAAATTCTCGCGACGAAGACCCGAAATTTTCGCCCGACGGCAAGCGGATTACATTCAAACGCAACGACCGAGTTTCTGAAATGGATGTGGCAACCGGAAATGTAACCGTGATAACTCCTGCCGGTGCGAGTTATTCAATGCCTTATTATAATCCTGAAGGCGATAAATTGGTTTGCTCGAAAGATGGAGGGCAAAATTCATCCATTTGCCTGATTGATATTCATACAAAAGCCATAAGCGTTTTGTATGACAAAACCGGCGTGCAGGATTATTACCCGATTGGAGCGGATGAAAATTCGTTTTATTACACAACCGGTTACTCGACTTCCAACAGAAGCGATCAGGTTTACCGAGGATATTGGAATGGACAGCCAAGCGTCAGCCTGGCATTCAACCGCTCGACCGGCGATTATTCCGACGCTTATCCTGTTGATGACCAGTGGGTGATTATATCAAGTACGCGCTATGGCTCGCGAGGAGGTTATGATCTGTACATTGCAAATGCGGAAACGGGAGATATTTATTCAATAACAAATTATAATTCAGGGATTAACACCACACAGGAAGAATTGGGAGCAACTTATTACGATCCGGTGCGCGAAACAAATCTTCCTGCAATAAAAACAAACGATTTAATCGCTTACAGCACAAACCAGGTTGTTACGGTAACCGGAGAATTTGACGAAGTAAGTATTTATGATATTGCCGGGCAAAAATTACAGTGCGAAAAGGTAAAAAATCATTTCGTATCCCAACCGCTGAATACCGGTATTTACTTCATCAGAACAGATAAACAATCGGGGAAAATAATCGTCAGATAATTGTATAACTCAAGTTTTCCACCTTTTCTGCCAAAGCCTCCGGATATGTTTAAATACGGAGAAAGAGATAAAAAAATTTATTGCTACTTTAAGAAATTAAGTATCGCAAATTCATTTTTAGCCATTGCTGATTATTTGGTATATAAAAGAAAAAAACTAATTTTGCACCGTATTTATTAAAAATTGAGAATAATATTTATGCGTAAGAACTAATATTGAAAAGAATAAAATGATGAGTGAAAATTTAGTTATCATTCCCACTTACAACGAAAAAGAAAACATTGAAAAAATTATCAGGGCGGTTCTTTCTCTTCCGAGAATATTTGATTTGCTGATTATTGACGACAATTCGCCTGACGGCACTGCTTCAATTGTCAAACGATTGCAGGAGGAATTTCCCGAAAAACTTTATTTGATGGAACGCGCGGGCAAGTTGGGATTAGGAACGGCTTATATTGCCGGTTTCAAATGGGCGTTGGAAAGGGATTATGCATACATTTTTGAGATGGATGCCGATTTTTCGCATAATCCTCAAGACTTGCTCCGCTTATATACTGCCTGCGCCGAAGAACATGCCGACGTTGCTATCGGTTCGCGCTACGTTTCCGGAGTGAATGTTGTAAACTGGCCTATATCAAGGGTGTTGCTTTCCTATTTTGCTTCAAAATATGTCAGGGTTATTACAGGAATGAACATCAAAGATACGACGGCAGGATTCAAATGCTACCGGCGGCAGGTATTGGAAGCCATTGATTTGGATAAGATTCGCTTCAAAGGCTACGCTTTCCAGATAGAAATGAAATTCACGGCATACCAAATGGGATTTTGCTTGAAAGAAGTACCCATTGTTTTTGTCAATCGCGTTGAAGGCGTTTCCAAAATGAGCGGCGGAATATTTGAAGAAGCGCTGTTTGGAGTGATTCAATTAAAATATGACAGTCTATTCAAAAAAAATCCTCAAAAAAAATGAACCGTCTGCTGATAAAAAACGCCCTGCTGATTAACGAAGGAAAACGCTTTTATGCCGATGTGTTGATTGAAGGAGAGAGGATAAAGGCAATTACCTCACCCCCGACCCCTCTCCAAAAGGAGAGGGGAGTTGATCCCCCTCCTTTGGAGGGGTCGGGGGTGAGGCTTGACGCCTCCGGTCTTTTGCTCTTTCCCGGCATCATTGACGACCAAGTGCATTTCCGCGAGCCAGGGTTAACGCACAAAGGCGATATTCACAGCGAATCGCGGGCTGCCGTTGCCGGCGGAATCACTTCTTTTATGGATATGCCGAATACGGTTCCGCAAACAATAACGGTAGAAGCATTGAATGACAAGTTTGACCGCGCTTCTTCTCAGTCGCTTGCCAATTATACTTTTTTCATTGGGGCAACCAACGACAATATTGAGGAATTGAAAAAGGAAGGCGCAAAGCGGGCGGCTGCTATCAAAGTATTCATGGGGGCTTCGACCGGAAATATGCTGGTGGATAATGAACGCGCTTTGGAGCGGATTTTTTCGGAAACCGGACAAATTATCGCCGTCCATTGCGAATGCGAAAAAACAATTGCCGCCAATAAAGCCCGCATAATAAAACAATTCGGCGAAGATTTGGATGTCGCTTTTCATCCAAAAATCAGGGATGCGGCGGCTTGTTATGATTCTTCATCCCACGCAGTGGAACTGGCAAAAAAATACAATACCCGCTTGCATCTGTTTCATTTATCTACCGAAAAAGAAATGTCGCTCTTGGAAGCAAAACCTTTGAGTGAAAAACGGATAACTGCCGAAGTCTGTGTGCATCATCTTTGGTTTTCCGATGAAGATTATGCCGAAAAAGGCAACCGGATTAAGTGGAATCCGGCAATCAAATCGCGAGCCGACAGGGATGTGCTGCGCCAAGCCTTGATTGATGGTAAAATAGATGTTGTCGCAACCGATCATGCACCGCATACGTGGGAAGAAAAACAAGGCTCTTGCCTTCGGGCAGCGTCAGGCGGACCAATGGTTCAACATTCGTTGACGGCAATGCTCGAATTGTGCAGGCAAGGGATTTTTACGGAAGAAATGGTAGTAGAAAAAATGGCTCACGCGCCTGCTAAATTGTTTGGAATCAAAGATCGCGGCTTTGTTCGTGAAGGCTATTATGCCGATTTGGTTTTGGTGAATCCAAATGTCGGTTGGACGGTTTCTAAAGACAATTTGCTCTACAAATGCGGCTGGTCGCCAATGGAAGGCGTAACGTTTTCTCATAAAGTTGAAAAGACGTTTGTTAATGGACATTTGGCGTATGACAACGGCGTGTTTGACGAAGGATTCAAGGGAAAAGAGCTGGAAACGGGATTGAGATAAGAAATAATATCATACCTTTGTTTGCATGATAACAATATAATCAACAGCTTTATGACCATAGATATAATAAAAGACGATGAAAGAAGAAATAAAATACGGTTTATTTCTTTTATTATTCCTGAGTTTGCACGCGCTTATAAAATGAATAAACAGACAGCATACCGTTATTTGAAAACATACGGTGGACTTGATTTTCTGTTTGAAAATTGGTGGGCTTTGCATACCGACAATCCGTTCTACGCTGTAAGGGATTTATATGATATTTGTTACGAAAATGGAGGTACTGCAAGATGAAAGTTTATCACGGAAGCTACACTGAAATTGATAAAATAGACTTATCCAAAGGCGAATTGGCTCGTGATTTTGGACGTGGTTTTTATGTTACAAGCATTTACACACAAGCAGAATTTTGGGCAAAACGTAAAGGTAAAAAACATAAGAATAACGGAGTAGTAACCGAATTCACTTTTATGGAAAGTGCATTTACAAGCAATTATATCAAATCTTTACGATTCAAAGACTATTCTGAAAAATGGCTTGACTTTGTTGTAAAAAATAGACAAAACGACACAGACAAAAATCTGCATGATTATGACATTGTAGAAGGTCCAATTGCCAATGACGATATTGCTACGAGAATAATATTTTATTTGGAGGGTGGCATTACAAAAATCGAATTTCTTGAAGAGTTGAAATTTAAACATTCAGTTTCGCATCAAATTGCTTTTTGCACTCAAAAATCGTTACAGATGATAAAAAAAGCATTCAGTAAAGCAGAATTAAATGAAATGACCATTGACGATGCCATAATTCAATCGCTTATTGTAGATTATAACATGAATGATTATCAGGCAATTGATAATTATTTTAATTCAAAGATTTATTCGCTTCTGATAGACGAAAATACAAAATACTACGAAAAATTATGGCAAGAAATCTATGAAATGCTGAAAAAAGAATTGAAACTATAATATCATTTTTTATTGCAATAATTTTTTTTGCAAACAAACAATAATCACAATTGGGGTTGAATAGTTACAAAATATCGCATTATTTTTCTATATTTGCATCCGGTTTCAGCTATGAAAATTTTAATAAAACAAACTATTATTAATAAAATGAAAAAATATCTGTTATTTAGCATATTACCGATGTTTTTATTCCTGCTGTCCGTTTCCTGCGACAGGTATAAAAATTACAAATTGGATGGAATGTGGCAGTTGAAAACGGTAAAAGACGCCAATGGAAATGAAAGTCAAGTAGATACTGTTTTTTACAGTTTCATGCGGGAAGTGATTTTTTCACTTACTGTAACGTCGGATAATTCCAAATCAACATTATATCCTTTTTACGGATATATAGATATGCCTTCCGATAATAAAGTACATGTGCTTTTGAACAATATTTCAAGCGATCCCGACCGCACCGAACTGTTTCTTTCTCTTTCGGGCTGGAGTTCAGCAGATATTACTTTTGATATAAAACAATATGACAGTTCTAATCTCGTTTTGTTCGATAGTGGAACAGGCAATACATTTACCCTCAAAAAATTCTGATATTGATTATGAAACGTATTATTTTACTGCTTCTTTCTCTTCTTCCGATTTATTTTGGAGCCTATTCGCAACTTCAAACCACTTATCGTGTAGAAGCTTTCGGCTCGGTATCAACAGGCGACAATACTCCATTCTGGATGTTGTATCATAATTGGGGAATGGTTCCGCTCAATGCTAATAATTTTTATATAAGAGGTGGCGTGTTTCACCAACAAACGCTAAATAAAGATTGGTCGTTTAATGCGGGACTTGATTTGGCAGGCGCTTCTCCCAATGCTTACGGAAGCGTTTGGGTGCAACAGTTATATGGCGAGTTGAACTGGAAATTTTTAAGATTAAACATTGGTTCCAAAGAAGATTACACTTCATTGTTGAATCCGTATTTAAGTTCCGGCGATTTCGATTTGTCTAACAATGCGAGACCTTTGCCGGAAATAAAAGTCAGTATTCCCAATTTTGTTTTAGTTCCTTATACAAAGGGAAATATGTACATAAAAGGGGATTTTGCAATTGGTCGTTATTTGGATGGAAACTGGCAGGAGAAAATTGCGCAACCTGATTTTTACAGTTATGAGAAAAATATATTGGCTCATCATAAATCCATTTATTTCAGATTCGGCAATATTGAGACAAAAAACAGGTTGCAGTTCACATTCGGTTTGGATCATCAGGCGCAATATGGAGGAGTATTATATAAGGGTAATTATTTTTGGCCATTCGGACAAGCTGAATATAATGTGATCAAACAACCGCAGGGAATAACTGATCTATGGCGGGTTGTGATTGCCAAAGAAGGATCGTCGTCGTCGTCAGCGACAGATCAGTCATATACTGCCGGTTCAAGCGTTGGCGCTTACTTATTCAAATTTGATTATCGCCTGAAAAATAAGGATATACTGAGTATTTACAAACAACATTTTTTTGAAGATGGATCAGGGATGGCTTTTGAAAATTATCGCGACGGATTGTATGGAATTGAATATAAGACCAAAAATAAATCATTGCTTTCCGGAGCGATTTTTGAATATGTTTATACCAAGAATCAGACAGGTCCTGTCCATTTTAATTTGGATATGGATAGCGAGCATAAGTATCTTATAAGCAAGGGAAATGGCAATGACGATTATTACAATAATATAGATTACGTGCAAGGACGTTCTTATTTTGGAAGGACAATGGGAACGCCATTGTTTCTTTCTCCGGAATATAATAAGGATGGCAGATTATACTTTACCAGTTCAAGGATTATTTCTTATCATTTGGGCATTGAGGGGTATATTATTCCTGACTTGCAATATCGCTTGTTAGCAACAACCGGACAGTCTTGGGGAATTTACTACCTTCCGTTTGATCACGTAAAGAATGGTGTCGCTTCCGAATTGGATTTGATGTACAATTTCCCCAAAATAGAGGGTTTGAGTATGAAATTGGCATTGGCATTCAACAAAGGCGAATTTTTCAGCGATGACAGTTTTGGCGGCGGAATCACCATCGCCAAACGGGGAGTATTATTTCAGCGGTGATATGTCCTTTTATGAAAACCGTAGCCGAATTAATAAAATTAATAAAATTTTTTTTGTAAAAAACGAGATTTATATTATTTTATAAAACAAATAATTATAATCATTAAGCAGGGAGATAAGTCTAAAATCTTTTAAAAATATGTTATATAACTATATTTTTTATTTGGTCAGATGAAAAAAAACTTATTCCTTTGCAGACGATAACCTAAAACAATCTTTTTGCCTTTAGACTAATGCCTATTAAAAACTATATAAAAGGTCTATTGTAAAGTGGACCTTTTTTATTTTTTAAAAGAAATGAGTAACTTTGCGCTCGGAATAGCAATCCCATTATATATAGATGAAAAATATCCGAAATTTTTGCATTATAGCGCATATAGATCATGGTAAAAGTACTCTTGCCGATCGTTTATTGGAATATACCCAAACAGTAGAAGGCAAAGAGATGCAGGCGCAGATTCTCGACAATATGGATTTGGAACGTGAGCGGGGAATTACGATTAAGAGCCACGCCATTCAAATGCAATACAGTTATAAAGGTGAAGAATATGTTTTAAATTTAATTGATACGCCGGGGCATGTTGATTTTTCCTACGAAGTATCCCGTTCCATCGCAGCGTGCGAAGGCGCCTTGCTGATTGTTGACGCTTCGCAGGGAATACAGGCTCAAACCATTTCCAATTTATATATGGCGGTAGAACACAATCTGGAAGTTATTCCGGTAGTCAATAAAATTGATTTACCGGCAGCGATGACCGAAGAAGTGGAAGACCAGATTATTGAATTATTGGGTTGCGACCGGAAAGATATTCTTCGCGCCAGCGGAAAAACCGGCGAAGGAGTTTTTGCTCTCTTAGATGCTATTGTCGAACGGGTTCCTGCGCCGAAGGGCGACCCCGATGCGCCCTTGCAAGCCTTGATTTTCGATTCGGTATTCAATGCTTTTCGTGGAATAATCGCTTATTATAAAATTGTCAACGGTTCGATCAGGAAAGGCGATCAGGTGAAATTCGTCGCTACCGGAAAAGAATATGAAGCCGATGAAGTAGGCATCTTGAAATTGGATATGTCGCCGAGGGAAGAAGTCCGGTGTGGCGATGTCGGCTACATTATCTCAGGTATTAAAGCTTCAAAAGAAGTGAAAGTGGGCGATACGATTACCCATATCAAACGTCCGTGCAGCAAGGCAATAGAAGGCTTTGAAGAAGTAAAGCCGATGGTCTTTGCCGGAGTATATCCGATTGTCAGTGAAGATTTTGAAAACTTGCGCTCCTCGCTCGAAAAACTACAGTTGAACGATGCTTCGCTGACTTTCCAGCCGGAATCGTCGGTAGCGCTCGGCTTCGGATTCCGTTGCGGATTTTTGGGCTTGCTTCACATGGAAATCATACAGGAACGACTTGACCGTGAGTTTAATATGGACGTCATCACTACGGTTCCCAACGTATCGTACAAAGTATATGATAAGCAGGGAAACTGCAAAGAGGTGCATAATCCGGCAGGATTGCCCGACCCGACATTGATTGATTATATTGAAGAACCTTTCATCCGGTCGTCGGTCATCACCAATACGGCTTATATCGGACCGATTATGACGCTTTGTTTGGGCAAACGAGGAATTTTGGTGAAACAGGATTATATTTCAGGCGACAGAATCGAAATTATTTACGATTTGCCTTTGGGCGAAATTGTGATTGATTTCTACGATAAATTGAAAAGCATATCCAAAGGTTACGCTTCTTTCGACTATCATATTCACGATTACCGACAGTCCAAATTAATCAAATTGGATATTCTTTTGAATAGCGAACCGGTTGATGCCTTATCTACTTTGACTCATGTGGATAACGCCGTAACTTTCGGCAGGCGAATGTGTGAAAAATTGAAGGAACTGATTCCCCGCCAACAATTTGATATAGCTATTCAAGCGGCTATCGGCGCAAAAATAATTTCTCGCGAAACGGTTAAAGCTGTGCGTAAAGACGTAACCGCCAAATGTTACGGCGGCGATATTACCCGCAAACGGAAACTGCTTGAAAAACAGAAAGAAGGTAAAAAACGCATGAAGCAAATCGGCAGCGTTGAAGTGCCTCAGAAAGCGTTCTTGGCTGTTTTGAAGTTGGATTAATTTATGTACCTTTGACCCTCAAATCAAACATACAACATTATGAAAATGAAACTTATTTATCTCACCCTCCTTTTGATTCCGGCGTTCGCTCTGTCTGCGCAAAATAAAACGGTTTTGCAAAAAGTGGAAGAAGCAAATAACGATTTAAAAGCGTTGAGAGGCTATCTGCATCAGCGCCCGGAGGTCTCCGGTAAGGAGTTTGAAACGACAAAATTCCTGCAAACGGAAATCGAAAAACTTGGCTTGCCGGTTACCAAAGTTCAGGGAACCGGTTTTTATGCTGTACTCGATACCAAACGTCCGGGTAAAACCATCGGTTTGCGTACCGACATAGACGGACTTCCCATTCCCGAAAACCCAAATAATTTGAAGCAGAAGAAACTGTTTGTATCTCAAAACGAGGGCGTTTCTCATGCCTGCGGACACGACGGTCA
>Ga0123357_10015473_pt1 | contig 10002 bp, 8 predicted proteins | sample TergutEmb28metaG_FD_89873 | JGI IMG/M metagenome (GOLD analysis project Ga0123357, IMG submission 89873) | Embiratermes neotenicus P4 segment gut microbial communities from Petit-Saut dam, French Guiana - Emb289 P4 | ecosystem: Host-associated > Arthropoda: Insects > Digestive system > Gut ... | reverse complement strand
AGGAATTGAGATTATAGAAAATTTGCGCGGACACATATCCGGTTATGCAGTTCCTACTTTTGTGGTAGATGCGCCGGGCGGCGGCGGGAAAATTCCGTTAATGCCAACCTATCTCATTTCTGAGAGTCCTTACAGGATAATATTGCGTAATTTTGAAGGCGTGATTACTACTTATACGCAACCGATGGACTATACGGAAACTGAATGTCAATGTGATGACTGTAAAGTCATTAAAAAATCCAAAGGGGTCGCCTCTTTAATGCACGGTAAGAAATTAGCGTTAGAGCCGGAAAATTTGGAGCGGAAACAGCGGTTGACGAAATAGCGTTATGAAGGCGGGACTGCTTATCCCGAACTCAGGTCAATATTCAAACCCATAAGTTTTATCCCCATAATTATCAGTATTGATTTGCACCGATAGAGGGCGGGCTTTCCCCGGATCGCCCAGCACATCTTTCAAATCAAGCGAGAGATAGACATGACTTGGATAGCCGGGAGGGTCGTTGTTGGTGTCGTGGACGAAATACATTCGGAGCGTATCGTTTTCCATGCGGGTAGAATCGGCTAACAGACCGATTTTATGCGTTTGAGATTTGTAATTGAGATAAAATTGCATGTTCAGGTAATGACTTCCCAGCCAAACGCTTTCTAACAGAATGGGTTCTTTGGAAGACGACCGGATAACGGAATCATTCGTTAAGGTTAATTTTCCCAACGGAATTTTTGCTGCCCCGTTTATCCGCACGGAACAGTTATCACCGGAAGTTGTTGAAAGCAAGGTATAATTCAACAAAACCCTGTCGCCGGTAGCAAAAGAACTTGAACTGTTTCCCGACGTCGCAACAAGCAGTTTTCCCTGATCCGTTAAAAATTCGTTTGCATTCTGAGCTGTCACAATTTCAACATAATAGGTATCCAAACCGTAATTCACGGTTTTATTTTCGCAGGAAAACAGAAAACCTGCGAGGATAACAGAGAATATAAATTTGATAAAACCCTTGTTATTCATATAATCACTAATCACTAACTATTAATTCATAATTATTCTTCACCGGATTCGCATACATTTCCTGCATTTTCTCCAAAAGGAAAGGAATATCTTTATCCGGCAAATCAATTTTATCCAATTGCTGCTGAAAATATTTTTCGTAATTTTTTATATCCTCGTCAGTGTATTGTTCCCGAAAGAAATCGTTTTTCTTAATCCGGTCGTATGCAATATAGTTTACCGGAAAGAATCTGTAATTCCGGAAAATTTCCTTATCAATTATTGAAGCTACCTGAGTTGCCAATTCGTTTTTATTTAGTGAATTATCCAATTTCAGCAAATCGGGATTAACCGGACGTCCGATTTGCAAATGAATCCTGCCTTTATATCCCGACAATCCGGTTTGCATATTGAGCAAGTCATCTTTTTGCGTCTTCTTGAAGTCGAGATTGTCGCGTTTTTGTTGAAACTCTTTGGCTTTCAGGTAATCGCAAGGATCGTATTCATAAGAAATAGTCGTCGGCGTCAGATTCAATTCCGTCAAGCTTTTCAGAAATTTTTTATCGCCGCCCATTGCCAGCATTTTCAAAACGCTTTCCTGCGTGCGATCGTCCGAATCCTTTGTCCTGCCCTCGCGTTGAGCAATCCAGATCGATTCGTTTTTGTCTCTGATAGCGAAATGGATATATTTTGAAAGATGTATGGAAGCCTCAAGCATTTGACGCAGAGGCAGATTTCGTTTTACGATAAAACTTTTATTCAGTCGTACTATATCCATAATCCAGTCTGCCAGCAGCAAGTTATTTCCAATCGCAATTTCAACCGTTTCATATCCGTTTTCTGCCAACAGAATACACACGAGTGAGGCATCTAAAACAATATCCCTGTGATTGGAAATATAGGTATGAGCGCCATTTTTTGATACATTTTCAAGACCGCTGCAAGTAACGCTGGACGCCGTTCGGTCGAGTAATCCGAAAACAGCTCCTTTAATCAACTGATGTTGAAAATCGTGCCGGTTTGTAAACGACTGTAAAAGAAGCTCTGTTTGCTCCCAATTTTCATTCGGAAGCATAAAACGCGTTGCTTCTTTGAATTGAGGATTTTTTAATAATCGTCTGATAACAGGCGCTATTTCATCATCATAATATGGACGAATATCGTCAAATTCCGGATTCTTTTCCATATTGCTATATTTTATTCAACTCATTTTCAATAATTTCAGTGAGAACATCGCTAATATTCAAACCGGCTGCTCTGATTTGTTGCGGAATAAAGCTGGTCGTAGTCATTCCGGGAGTTGTATTTACTTCCAGCATGAAAATTTCTTCTTCCGGTGAAATAATATAATCAACACGAATAATTCCCTTTGCTCCGATACGATCATAAATTCTGGAAGTCAACTCCTGAATTTCTTCCGTTAATTTGCGGGATATGCGAGCCGGCGTAATTTCCTCTACGCTGTTGGCATTATATTTTGCATCGAAATCGAAAAATTCATTTTTACTGACAACTTCTGTTACCGGAAAAACCGTCGCTTTATCACCGATTTTGTAACAGCCGCAAGTCACTTCCGTCCCCGGCAGAAACCGTTCGACAAGCACCTCTGTTCCTTCTTCAAATGCTTTATTTATAGCAGTTTGTAATTGGTCGGCAGACGTTACTTTCGTGACGCCGAAACTGGAGCCGCTGTCATTCGGTTTGACAAACACCGGCAATCCCAATTTCGATTGAATGGAAGTGTAATTCCATTTGTCGGTTTTATGTAAAAAAATGGATTCGGAGGTTTTTATTCCATAATTCTTTAAAAATCTGTTGCAGAAATATTTATTGAACGTCAGCGCGGAAGTTAAAACGCCGCAGGACGAATACGGAATTCCAATCATGTCGAAATAACCCTGCAAAAGTCCATTTTCTCCCGGCGTTCCGTGAATGGTGATATAAGCAAAATCAAAATGAAAAGTTATTCCGTCAAAAATAAAACTGAAATCATTTTTGTTTATTGGAATTTCCAGTTTTCCATTCAATTTAACAATCCATTTATCTTTAGTTATCAGAACAATATATACGTCGTAACACTCCGGATTGATGAACGACTGCAATCCTTGTGCGCTTTTGAGCGAAACGCCAAATTCGGAGGAATAACCTCCTGCTACAATGGCAATTTTTTTCTTCATATTATATAATGTTTCCATTTATCTATCAGTTGGTTTATATCTTCCGGTACGGGACTTTCGAAAAACATTTCTTTTCCGGTTCGCGGGTGAATAAATCCCAGCGTTTGAGCGTGCAATGCCTGTCGCGGACAAATATCAAAGCAATTCCGGATAAATTGTTTATATTTAGCGGTATTATTGCCTTTCAAAATTTCATTTCCTCCGTAACGTTCATCATTAAACAAGGTATGCCCAATATATTTTGTATGAACGCGTATCTGGTGCGTCCGTCCGGTTTCCAGCCGGCATTCGAGCAGGGTAACATAGCCCAGCCGTTCCAGCACGCGATAATGCGTAACTGCCGGTTTTCCGCTTTCTCCATTCGGGAATACAATCATTCGCATCTTATCTTTCGGGTCTCTTCCAAGATTCCCTTCGATTCTTCCTTCGTCGTTTTTAACATTTCCCCACACCAAAGCGATGTATTTCCGTTTGGTAGTCTTGTTGAAAAACTGTATTCCCAAGTTAGTTTTAGCATCGGGATTTTTTGCTACTACCAGCAATCCGGAAGTATCTTTGTCAATTCTGTGTACCAATCCCAAGCGAGGATCTTTAGATTCAAAATCCGGACGGTCTTTCAACCGCCATGCAATCGCATTTACCAATGTTCCCGTATAATTTCCGTGACCGGGGTGCACAACTAATCCGGGAGGTTTGTCAATGACCATCACATCGTCATCTTCATAAACAACTTGCAGGGGAATGTTTTCCGGAATAATTTCCAATTCCCTGCGCGGGCGATCCATGACTACCGTAATCACATCGCAAGGCTTCACCTTGTAATTGGATTTTACCGGTTTGTCGTTCGCACGGATAAATCCTGCATCGGCAGCTAATTGAATACGATTTCTCGAAGCATTTTCGATGCGATCAACCAAAAACTTGTCAACACGTAAAAGACTTTGACCTTTATCGGCTACAAAACGGAAATGTTCATAAAACTCATCTTCCGAATCTTCGGTAAATTCGGCTTCTTCCGGTAAATCGCCAATATCTTCAATCAAATTTTCCATTTAATTATCAAACCAGGTTTCGTCAGCATTTACATCTGTGGAATCGGCAGAGGTTTCCAAAGGCACAATAGTATCGGATCCGGAACTGACTAACAGCGATAAAGGCGTATCGGCAGGTACCCGTTGCCCTGCTTCCATTGCGACGCCTCTGCTTTCTATCCCCATCACTAAGTCACGGTACGCGCCCGGCACTATTTTTATTACAACATTTTCAAACCCTAACGAACGAAGAATAGCCTCAGACTGCCGCTGCGAAGAGTCTTTTACATCGGGAATCGTAATTAATTGAGGCTGAAAAGCATTTACCTTCAGATAGATAGTCCTGCCTTCTTTTACCTTTGAACCTATGGAAGGCGTTGTTTCGGCAATACTTCCCGGAATTGCACCTTTGACAAATACCGAATCGACAACCGCATAGGTTAGATTTTTACTTGTAAAAAACGGCGCTGCTTTTTCAACCGACAGTCCTTTTACATCCGGCACTTCCACCGCTTTCCCATGCCGGGTATAACGATTCAGTCCCATCAGAATGACGATGATTAGTACGAGAAAAACCAGAATCAATCCCAGTAGATTTCTTATGTAAATATTTTTTAATAATGTCCGTTTCTCCATTTATATACCGATTATTATAATGTTTAATTTGTCTTTTGCCAATGACAAAAGTAGTAAAAAGAATCGACACAACATAAAAAGGGAATAAACTTTTGATTTATTCCCTTTTATATCCTGTTCACCGATTTTATCCGTTGAATTCGTCGGATACGGTTAGTTTTGTCCGTCCTTTTGCCCTGCGGGAAGCTAATACTCTACGTCCGTTAGCTGTTTCCATTCGGCTACGGAATCCATGCTTGTTTACTCTCTTCCGGTTGGAAGGTTGAAATGTCCGTTTCATGACTTTATATTTATTTGTTTAATTTTTTTCCTTAAAATCGGGACGCAAAGATAAGACATTTTCTTTAAAAAAACAAATTTTATAACGATGGGTTAAAAAAAAGTTTGAGATTCTATTTTTACTGCGCCGTTACCTGATCAAACTTAATATAAACTTTTAACAAAGTTGGACTAACAGCCGTACCCGGAGTAAGGGTATCCAATGCCGCCATCACATGAACTTCGTAGGATACTTTATTCTCAGGTCCCAATGGAATCCATGTATAGCGTCTGTATTCGGGACCTTGAGTTGTAGCATCATAAATACCGATATTTCCCCATCTGCTTGAAGTAGAATTTGTTGTATAATCAGTCCATGAACCTCCCCTATCGCCGTTTTGTCCTCCCCATCTTTTAGACGGTATAGTCAGCACCCCGGCGCCGCCGTAGTCTGAGGTACTGCCCCACTGCACGGAAGCGTTCCATATTACCGATGAACCGGCGTCTTGATTATTTCTTACCTGCACATTAATTGACTGAGTTCCAAACTGAATGGTATTAACATTCCCCGGTACATTAACCCTGAACGAAAATTTGCCGTCCGGCGAATTACACATTAATTGATAAGAACTTGCACCATAAGCAGGTCCCGACGGATCATCATTATTCGTATCGTCGGCAGTCAACATCAAGTTGCCCATCACAGCGACCGATGATATAGAGGCGCTCAAGACATTGCCTACGGTAACACCGCTACTGCAGCCCGCAATGTTGCGATTGGCAGCGAGAAAATCATTAAGGCTGAATTTAATGCCGTTAGGCGCCTGCTGTTCTAAGGTTGGAGTACCGGAAAGCAAAAGGCTAAGCACGCCGTTGCCCAATGCTAAAGTGCCTGATTCAATGGTAGCGGTTATATTACCGCCGCCGTTGGAAGAATTAATCGCAACGCCTTTGAAGTTTCCACCGTTGCTTCCAGAATAGGGTATTTGCAGCAAGGTGCCCGCTGTGAGCGGCGTTCCGTCTATTATTTGCTGGCTGGGATTCATCGCTGCCGCCTCGCAGTTCAAAGTCGCGGTCGCCGGTTCGGAAGATGCGTTGGCGAATAATCTCCATGCCGAACCGTCCCAAAACATATAACCTACGGTAGGAAAATTCGGATCACTTCCTGTGTTATATACCAACAATCCCGTAGCAGGATTTTCGATCGTTGCCCGATCGGAAGCGTCGGTCAGCGTTACTTGCGGCAATAATACTCCCTTGTTGCCGGACTGCACATTCAAGATAGCCGATGGATCGGTATCTTTCGTTCCGATACTGACCACGCCTGTATGGTAAATGCTGTCGGTAACGGTAGCTACGCTTTTGGTAATGGGCGATCCGAGTGATATTTGCCACGGCAGCGTGTCGATCGAAAGCGGAGCGATCCATTCTTCCCCATTCCAATATTCAATACAACCTTTTTCTATGTTGTAAATAAACAGACCTCTACCGGCGTCCTTATTATCTATATCCGTCAACTTAGAATTAATATCCGACTTGTCCTGCTCGGTCAGTTGAGGCAAGCGCAATCCGCCTACATTAATAGCAGGCACCGAAATAAGTTCCAATATAGAAAAGGATTTAGGAGGTTGGGGAGGTTTGGAGGAATCGCCTCCGATAGAAACCTGTGCGTTCAACCGCACTCCGCTTGTTAAGATAATAACGAATAAACATAAAACAATAATCAGTCTCTTTTTCATAATTCTTTCATCTAAATTAAACATATCATACTTATTAATTTCAATAATTTTCACGTAAAATAAAAAAATAGCTCCTGTTTAGTCATACAATAAACCATTTTACAAAAATAACGCACACACATACAGTACAATTATCATTTTGTATCTAAAAATAGTTCTTTATTGACTACATATAAAAAACATGGTCAAAGTAAATACTTTCATGTGACAAATTCAAATAATATTGTTTCTATTAGTGATATTTATCTCTCTTTTACATGTATTTTTTTAAAAATAGAAAATAAATTTTAATAATATATGCAATTAATTATTAGTTTATACTTTGGAATTAACCATTATGATATTGCAGTGTTTTTGTTACATTTTATGTAACGGTTCTTTATTGTCATTTCTTTGTATTTATCGGCACATTATTCACCCATAAAAATAATAATGCATGATTCCAATAAAAAAGCAAAGATTTCCTCAAAGTTGACTGCTGTTTGTCGAATTATCAAATAAATTGTATATCTTTGCAAAACGAAGTAGAATATTAGTAACTCGGTAGAATAAGATTTATTCATGAAAAATAATCAATCTGAAAATGACATTGATAATGCCCTCAATTTGTTTTTACGCAAAATGTCCATTGTCTTTCTTGTCTTGGTTTTGATAATATTTGCCGGCTTCTCTGTTTTATACACCGTAAACGATATTGACCCCATCAAGTATTTCCTGTATTCATACACTATGCAGCATATTATATGGCTGTTCGGAATTTTATGCCTTAAAGATATATCCATTGAAGCGTTAATAATGATGTATCTCTCTTACATCATGGTGGCTATATATCCGCTTACCTGTATATATTGGAATGCAGGCGATCCTGTCGTGTTTTCATGGTATCTACTTATTTTAATCGGAGCAATCGTTTTCAATATGCGTAATATTGTATTATGGATTTTTACGACTGCAATTGTCGTAATTTCCGTATTCTTTTTCAGTTCCGTCTTATTTCCATATAAAGAATTGGATTTGTTAATGATACGTTATGCAAATATTATGACTGTCATTTCAACAATTCTCTTGAGTTCATTTTTTGCGGTCGTATATATGAAAAAAATCAGCATTGAAGAATCAATGCGTGACAAAAAAAATAAAATAAACGCAGAAAGTGCGGAAGATTTAGAAAGGGATAAGTTTTTATATAATAGCATTATTGAATATTTAGAGAAAAAAAAACCTTTCAAAAATCCCAATTTCAATGCCAGGGAGCTTGCTAAGGCGCTAAACTCCAATGTAAATTATATTTCAAGAGCCATAAGCGCTGGAGGAGGCGGTGATTTTCATACGATACTCAACAGATTCAGAATAAATTATGCAAAATCTATGCTTGACAGCGGCGCGATGAAAAAATACACAATTGATTATATCTACACCGAAGCTGGCTACAAATACCGTTCTACTTTCAATGCTGCATTCAAACTTATTACAGGCATGACACCGTCAGATTATGTGTCACAATATAATACAAACAATAACCCATAACATTAAAAGACTATACATATATACTGATTGTTGAATCAATATTATTGCATTTGCTTATGACAAATATAACTTTTTAATATACAGTTAATTACATAAAATATCAATTTGAGTGTATTTTTCACAATATACTATACAGATTTTCAAATGATTTATAAGCGTGCAAACAAAATTTGCACGCTTTTTTTATTTGCCATAATTTTGTCAATTATTTTTTATGAATACAAATTTATTATAATGAAAAAGTTATTTTTATTTACGGGCATATTTGCCATGATGAGTATTTTAACCCTTAGAGCTCAAGTAACTATAGGACAGAGCGAGGCGCCTGTGTCGGGAGCTATGCTTCAGTTGAAAACAGTCAGCGATACAGTTTCGGTTGGACAAGAAAATGCAACGCAAGGATTTGGGTTTCCGCGTGTAGCGCTGGTGACAAAAGATCTGTTGCAACCCATGTATTCAGCTGAAGATGCGCTGAATTTAAGCGACTTGGTAAAAATGGAACATAAAGGATTGGTTGTCTATAATGTAACTGATGATGACAATGCAGATCTGTTACCCGGTCTCTACCAATGGGATGGGAAAGAATGGACGGGGTTTGCGCAAAAAACTACAGCCGCCGCTATTAAATTTCCTACGGATTGTAACACTATTACGGTAGATGGTGATTACTTCACCGGTACTCCTTTAAATTCAAGCAATTATATTACAATTCCCATTACTGTCACAAAAGCGGGATATTATACAATTTCGGCAGTTCCCAAGCCTGATAACGGTTATTATTATTCTACTTCAGGGACTTTCATGACCACAGGTCCTGTTGTAATTACTATTCAGGGCGCAGGACAACCTAAAAACTTTACGCAAGAAGGAGATCCGGGCGATGCCTTAACTCTTGTTTGTAATGTAGATACAGCGGCTTGTACTCCTCATGTTTTCATTCAGGACGGTTCTCACAAACCCTATTTTGCCATGTCCTGTAATTCGGTATCCGTAGTTGGCGTTTATAAAAAAGGGATTCTCCCTCCAACTCCGGACAGTGAAGAGATTACACTACGATTAAATGTTTATGCTGGAGCTCAGGGCGCAACGTGGTCTGCAAAAACAGACGTGATCGACAGTTTGTGGTTTGAAGGATCGGGCGTCTTAGGCGCTCCCGGCACTCAGGATATTGTTTTATACGCTCATGGCGCTTCGACCAATACGGCGCCTAAGACATTTACGATTACTACAAACAGTCAATCGACCACCGCTATCTGCAACGCCACTATAACTCCGGTTGTTTCAACTAAAAGAATTATTGCGTACGGAGATACAGGTTATGGTTTTTTGAGTCCGGCTACAGGAATAGGCTGCAAATCAATGGTTATGGACAGTATGAATTACGGAACGTACCCAAGCAGTATTGTAAAATATGAAGGTTTTGCTTCTGTTACAAATGGAGGCGGCGCTCTTCCCAGTGACGCTATTTTGCAAGCAGCCACGGCAAAAGGCACCGGATACGACATCATCATAATTTCTTATCCGGCTGCTGTTAACAATCAGAATCGAATTAATATATTAACAAATTACGTAAACAATGGCGGCGTTCTGATAGATCTTGATCAGAGTCTCACCATTTATAATGTTAATTTTGTAAATTCTATTTT
>Ga0123357_10015472_pt1 | contig 10002 bp, 4 predicted proteins | sample TergutEmb28metaG_FD_89873 | JGI IMG/M metagenome (GOLD analysis project Ga0123357, IMG submission 89873) | Embiratermes neotenicus P4 segment gut microbial communities from Petit-Saut dam, French Guiana - Emb289 P4 | ecosystem: Host-associated > Arthropoda: Insects > Digestive system > Gut ... | reverse complement strand
TTTAGACAAACAGGACAAACTTTGGAAGCTCTGAAGGAGGCGATACGACAGGAAGTTGCTGCCATTACACCTGAAATGATTCTCAAGTTCATGGACAACTACCCAGAGAGGCTACATCAGTGTATCAATATTCAAGGCCTCCACTTGAGTGATGATGTATTCAAAATACATTGATGTAAAACGGCATTCTGTTTGCTTTCCAGAAATAGAAGAATATTTGCCGTACCTTCTTTGGTTTTGAAATTATTCGCTTCTCAAATAGGAGAGTTCTTTCTGCCGCGTCCCGTATTTCCGAAGGCCCACTTTACCCAGTACCCTGGGGTACAGTGGTAAAATTGCACTACCTTGGTGAACGTTTGAAGAAAAATGCTTAAAATATTCATATTAATAAAATAAATTCTCGCCCCAAAATCTGAAACATTGGGTACCAACCAGTATTAGGCATAAATGACCAACATTTTTCCTTAAGTTAACCATTGTACCGGAGTTTCCATTACGGTACAGTCGTTGCATATTCTGTGTCCGCCATAGCCCACACGTATCTTCGAACAGACCTTCCTCAACGCGTCATCGATTTCCGGTGCTACAGTTGGTCCTGCAGTAAATTGATGATTACCATGAAAGATAATAGTAATCGTACTTTGCAAAACAGTTTGTTCTTCTAAACGAACTTTACTCGTTTCTCATCTATGTGCTGGTTATTAAACCTGCTGTCTTTCTGTCACAAATTACTGTCGTTCCTGGTAATAATGGTAGCGAAATGTGGACTTGATAAGAGACAGCGGTACTGATAGTAGTTCATACTTGACAACTCCCTGCAGTACGATTCTTCTTTAGCAAAAGGTGAGTACTTTTGCGAACATCTCGTTTTCATTAGTTTTTTCCACGATTAAGTACTTCAGGACTTTGTCCTGTGGTATTATTAATAAATTACTGATTTAGTTTATGTGGATAATACACGAATATGGACGCTTGAAAACTTTCGTGTAATAATGTAAGCAATATGCAGTTCTGACATCATTTGAAGAACGCCCAGTATTCTTTCAAAACTCTACAAGCGGTAATGGGCATTTGGAATCTGATTAGACATTCTAGTCGGTTCACACACCACAATGTCCTCAACAAATTTACTTGCTAACAATCAATAGGAATTTATCCACCCCAAAATAGGCCTAACATTCCTATAGCCAATAAAATAAAATTTTTCTCTACTAATGTGACCCAAACAAATACACCATCACCATAACCAAATTTTATGAATTAATCTCGGGCTTAGACTGATTTGAGGCTTCTGCCGCGGTATAAACGAAATTTCGGTCTTCTGAGATGTTAAACAACCTTGATTGGTAGATATAGACCGACGTTACAGGACAACTTCCACGGTTCCATTTTCAAGTGTCAAGAAGTCCAAGAGGACCGCTTGAAACTTAAATGCTGTAATGTAGGATGCTTCGAAACGTCGGTATCCCAACGCCACACGACATTCCGGAGGAACGAACACCACAATTTTGGACTTGGTTTAACCACACTAGGCCATCATGAAGGTGTTTCGTAATTAGACATTCAGAGGACCGTGCATCGTGATATATTCTTATAATAAAAGCAACGAGATGCACCAATTTCTCAAATTCATTTTTGGAATAACATGTTTCGAACAGTTTCCCTGTCCATCATCAGGAGTCTAGCGCTATATAGACAGCTATAGGTATATGTCATAGAGGTTATGCTGACTGCTTGCTAGCGGGATCAGGATCCCGCTAGCAAGCAGTTCTATTCCAAAAATAAATTTGAGAAATTAGTTTATCTCGGTTTTATTATAATAATAGTGTTTAATAAATAAAACTGTGACGTTAGCAAAGGTTTACATACTCAGAAAAGTATACATTTTGTATTAAGTTTAATAATAATAAAACCACAAAATATGTATAGAATCCAACATAATATCTCAACGTAGAGAGTAACAGTACAGTAAACAAAGAAGAGTATTTGTCTTGTGAGTATATAATAGTACAGGGTAATTCGTAAGTCCCTCCGGAAGTTCCGAACTCAGCTGCGCAACATCCAAAGCAGACACAGCAGAAAGGAGCATATCAATAAGTAGAGAATCTCCCCAAATTTCTTTTGTGTACTAGGCGTCGTAGCGTACTTGCAGGTTTCACCGCTAGGGGGCAGCCGTGACGAAACATGGCGTGGACAGGGAATAAGAAAGCGTTCCGTGCATTGGAATTTGCAGGATTGACATCTGCAGCGTCACCAAGGGTGGACATATCGAGCACCTGTAAGGTAGGACAGAAACTTGGAGTGTCTCTCCCTCTGTTGACATGCTCCCCTTCGGCGTGACCATCCCGGCTGCTCTACCGCAGAGGTCGAAAATCCCGGAGGGACTTATGAATTAACCTGTATATAAAGTTACCCATTATATATTATATCATTATATATATATATTATATAATTCGGGTATTGGAACTTATAGCTGCTTTTGTAAGGACGTCATACACGTGCCAAAGGTCGTGATTATCTTGTTGCCTTCAGAAACTCTAACAATAAAGTGGTTCTAAAACCTTACAAATGTTATTTCAGCGTGAATTGGGGCGAAAGAAATTCATATAGAAAATCACCAAGGCCAATAAAAATATCCGCTTTCTCTCGGAAGGTCATCTTGTTGAAAACAGACTTTCATATTATAGATTTTTTATGCATGGAAAATTTCAAATACGTCTATTACCACATGTGACAATAAGACACAGAGCAAAAAAGTGTCATGGTAAGAAGACGAGTGACAGTTTCCGGATAAAGTTCATCAAATAGGAAAAAAAAAGAAAAAATTATAAAATCCGAAGACGGTTGTGATCGAAAAAATGCACTGAGCAGAGTGAAAAAAGATGGGGCAAATTTATTTTAGCATGGCTTCTACATCGGAACAGTTACGAGTTCATTTTCATGTTTCACACTTAAATATTCCTTTCAGATGTGATAATACAATAGAAAGTTTTTTGGAATGATATTTAAAAAGCGTTACAGTTTCTGAATCAAATAATGTTACCGAAGATTTTTAAATGTTTATGTTTCCTTTTCCGGCCTAAAATTTTCCGAAAATAGCTAATAAAATAAGTTTTACTTTTCTTGTATTTTTTAGAAATTACTTCATTTTTGTCTGTAGTTGGTGCCGAGTAACCTCAAAGGACTGACATTCAAAAATAAATCAAGAAAGTTTGCTAAAGTGGGATACAAACAACCTTCAGTGAGCTCTTCCTAAGCCACTGCATATCAGCTGAAACCACCTTCGCTAAAAACTGCGGTGAAAGACTATTGTTAACCTATCGGGTACGTCAGCCGCGCCGTTGGTTGTGTATAGTGTTGAATGAAACTCTTAGAAATTTTAATGGGGGAAATTTATTTTTTGTATTTTAACAACTTATTCCGTGCGTTTTAATTGAATTAAATTGTCCATTAATGATACCAGCACATAAAAATAATTTCTAATATCGCACTCTACACGGAACTGAATAAACATTGTACAAACACAAGGTCCATAAAGTATCGAAGCTAAGTTACATGTTTATATACACACAAAAAAACAACAACATGGCAACACACAAAGTTTTAAATATATTTAATTAAAACGTCATAATAAATATTACTTTTTTTGTTCAGATATATTAAACTTTAAAAAAAGGTTTTAATCACAGTTCGAGAAGCCCGAATAGTACACAATGTCTGCAACAACACTGTAATGTATTACGAGTTACTTTCTTTATCTATTATATTTCAGTACGTTGTAACCTTGGTATAGAACTCCCTGAGGATGGAGTAAATGACTGCGAAAGAAGTAGGAGCGATACATAACTGTATTTATGTGTATCAAGGGTGCATTTTATGGTGTCAAGAATGGAATATGAGGTTCCTTTCTGTGTAACGTCCTGTCGCCCTGAAGGTGGAGGAGGTATGATCTTCCCTGACGTCCTGTCACTCTGAAAATGGAGGAAGTACAATTAATCGTGACGTCCTGTCACCCTGAAGATAGAGGAGGTATGGTTTTCCGTGACGTCCTGTCACTCTGAAAATGGAGGAAGTACAATTAGCCGTGACGTCCTGTCACCCTGAAGATAGAGGAGGTATGATTTTCCGTGACTTCCTGTCGCACTGAAACTGGAGGAAGTACAATTAGCAGTGACGTCCGGTCACCCTGAAGATAGAGGAGGTACAATTTTCCGTGAAGTCCTGTCACTCTGAAAATGGAGGAAGTACAATTAGTAGTGATGTTCTGTCACTGTGAATATGGAGGAAGTACAATAAGTAGTGACGTCCTGTCATTTTGAACCTGGAGGGACTACTTTTTCCTGTACATCCTATCTTTTCCACACTACACGGCTTAGATAATCAAGATAAGACCAACGTTTCGCCAATAGCCGCAGTGAAAATATTAGAATCAGCACTAAAAGCATTTCCCCAACCATCTCCCGCCCCCATACTACTCTCTTGAAAAATATGTACAAGAGTTGTTGTTATAAAATTTTGATGCAAGGACATAATAAGCATGAAAGTAGTCTATTAACGTTTATGTTAATAATGAAGAACATTTATGAATATTTAACAAAATTCTTGTACACGAGTTTTTAAAAATTTCTCTCACTCTTATCATATATAGGGTGTTTACTTTCGTGCTTGACCGACGAGCCCCGACCCATCCGTCCGTCTTTCGCTTTGCCAGCGTTGCGTCGTACGTCGCGTGTCGGGGAGGATTAACGGTCGATGATAGGAGTCAGACAGATGATAGCAGTGATGGTAACTTTTAGAAAATGTAATAAAGAGCGTCAGGCCTGCGCCTATAGGTCAAGTAGGAAAAAAAATTAGGTTTTGAAATTTGGATTATTTACAGGAGGGTGTCTGAAGACATAAAATACGAGAGAATAAGATACAAGAAGTTGAGGAGATGAAAGAGTATAACAATGTGCTAAGTAGATGATTTGAAGTGATTTAGAAGAAAACTTTTCATCTTCAGTGTTTATAGACTGGAATGATGTAGGAATATTGGCGCCGATATTGGACAAGATATAATAAAAAGCAGGAATTCAAAGACGCTTTCAAAGTACTGTGTTGGATAAATAGAAGCTACCGTAGTCTGTGGTATGAAGGAGTTTGGAAATGGAAATTCGTCATAAACAGATTTTCCGATACATAAAGATTTTACATTCTGAAATCAGGACCCGCCAGAAAAAAAATATGCTTTTAATGGTAAAAGAAATTCCATAACATATCGACGTCCGTTTTGATAAGGAACACAGCAGTTGGTGAAAGGAAACTTGTATACAGGCCACTGTGTAGCTTGTACTGTCAGCTGAGAACGAGATTACACCAAGCAGGCAGAACACTGTAAGGGCAGAACGGTCGTTTCTGTTCATGTGCTAGTGGCAAATCAATTTTCATTCCTCACTTACACAGTAGAGAAAGCGGCGAGGCCTCTGAAAGGGGTAAATAATTGATATTACTCAAATAGAAGGTTACAGTATCTCTGCCGGACGTAACACCTTTTGGTTCGCCCAGACTTCGTGATAACTCGTCTCACATTTCATGCTACTTTGTGTAGCCACTGATGTAACCTCAGTCAGTGAGCGTTAAATTTCGCGCGGACCAGTTGCCTTTCAGCGTGTTCTGCTATGTAAAGGGAATGAGAGTCATTCAAACAGTCAGCACCATCAATTAATCTTCTTACGACAGGTCCATAGTCACTTACAAACCTTATTCTCCACACAGTGAGATCTACGAGTAGTTCCTCCTCTTTCAACTTCCACCATCTTGCAATAACTGCTTACTTCTTCTTCCTCGTCTTCCCTGTCTTTTCTAGCTTTCCTTCAATGTGTTTTACACGGTAGTCCCCATGCAAGATGTGACAAATCCAGCTGGTTATCCTTAATTCGTTTCATCGAATTTAGGATATTCTTCTCTCACTTCATTCATTGTAATACTGCTTTCTTCACACCGTCGGCCCAACTGATCTTCCCCAACCTTCTTCGGCATCACATTTTAAAATTTTCAAGATATTCCTGATCTACGTCCTGAAGTGTGCAGTTTTCAGCACCATAACAAGGCACGCTCCAAAGGTAATATTGCACTGGTTAATTCCTAAATTTTAAGTTCAGATTGCTTGAAGGAAAATACTGTTTGTTAGGCAGCTGCCAGACTCACAACTGGACAATTCTCTGCACTTCATATTACCCGAATCTCCAATACCTTTGCACAACAGCTCGGTCCTCGTGCCTGTTCTGAGACATTTTAATCCAGTCCACATTCTCAGAACTTCTTTACATTTAAGTCCAATTTTAGTACTGCAGTTCCACAACCTCTCACTCTTCTTTAAGATTTATGTAAAAGATTTCTATAGTTTTGTTATCATTCCCATGCCTAGTTCATGAATTCTCAATCCCATTGTTTGAATTTTCCTGAAAATATTTGGTAAGAATTATGCACCATTAAGTTCTTCATAAGACAAGTTTTTCTCTTCTGTTCGCTTCCTTAAGTCTAAACATATTCTTTACACCTGTGTCTACAATCCAAAACCTTATGTGGTATACGTTACACTATTACATTTGAACAAACGAACTAATTTGTTCTTTTTGGTATAACTTATATTTCACGAGAAACAATTCTCAAAATTATTCAGGTATAACCTGTGTTATTGTCGTTTTCATCAACATTGTCAGCGAAAGTGCCGGCACTGTAATATTTTGTCCACAATGTCTAATTGACATGTGAGACTCATTCATTGTAATTACTGCAGGGATAATTAACGCATTAGTACTCAAGAGACAGAATGTAATCAAGTAAGTAGCAGACACCAGCTATAGCAAGCAGCGTTCCTAGAATAGTGTCTCTGGGGCAATGAAGCACGTGAGTACATAAAATTTACTGGAACTCTGACAAATTTTTGTGTTTTACAAGTTTTATCGTCTCCAGTAAGGATTTCGGACAAGATAGTTTTTTTCAAAGCAGATATTATTTCATTTTATTAGCTTTTAGATATTTTTCAAATTGAGTTTTGCACCTTGAAGTGAATTGTCTATTTACATCAAGTATTGTAAAAGGGAAAATTTACAGAACAGTAAAATACAAACTTGACAAGTTACCTAATAGAATTATACAATATAAACCAACAAAATATATTTTTCTGAATTAATATTTTTATTTGTGATATCTTCTGCATGTTTCGAAGAAGAGGGTTCGTCTTCTGGAAGACGATTATACGTACAAGTGTGGTATAGGGTGTTTTACATGCATCAGTATAAGTAGTCTTAAACTGGTGCATGGATAATGAGGAGTCTTATAAATTGTAATCATCAACAAATACAATCAGGTGATAAAATCAAGTAAAAGGATATGGGCGGATCATGTAGCATGTATGGAGAAGAAGAAAAATACATACAGGGTTTTTGATGACAAAACTTGAGGGACGTTCTAGATGTAGGTGGAAGGATAATATTATGGTAGAAATCAAATGAAATGAGATTACATAATACGAACAGGATTGATCTGGTTCAGGATGGGGAAAAGTGACTTGTTGTTGTGAATGCGGTAATGAGCCTTCAAGTTCCACAAAGTGAGGGGCGTTTGTTGAATAGCCCAGAAACTATTAACTGCTCTGCACCATGGAAATATTTTCCGTAAGGGGTGGGGGGAAATTTTTACCCTTACTTTACTGAAACTGGGTAAACACTAGAGTATTGGCAAACCTCAGAATTCTACTGTAAACGGCTGTGAGGAGAAATGTTCTAAAACTTCCGTCCGTCTGCTGACAGCAGGACTATTTACGGTGGTTTTATCAACTTGTTTTTTTCTAAATTAAAGTATATATTGAAGATACATTTGACATCGACATTTTTCGCGTTCTTGATATAGTGTTTTGAATTCATTTAACGCATTCCCCTATACGCGTATGCTTTATTTCCGCGTTCTTTAAAGCATATGTCCCAGTGCACCCTATGAAAACGAATGGGGGCACTAAAGTTATAGCTCTGATCATTCTTAATCCTGGCACTAGATAGCAGGAGAAGTCAGCTACAGGCCTTGGGCCGCTTTAACACTGGGAAATTCCCCGATGTGCGTAGGAAATAAGAGGCTGGATTGACTGCAGAGTTCCTCTGGAAGCTTTGGAGAATAAAAAAAATCTCACGCCCTGAAAGTAATCTTGTTTCGTAGGGGACTGAGACATAAACAACTAATGTAAGAAGTCTAAGACACTATTTGTAATTTTTACAGCCTCTGAGATACCCAAACCTCAGCATCTCGCAGCGTCATGAGGATTTCTTCTGTTCTGCTATGCACGATATTTGTATTCGTTACCGCCAGTCCGGAGAGTCCAAGGCTGAATCACATGGCTGATATGGCGTCTGCCGTCCAGCTATACTTACGATCCGGGTGTGTGGCGTTGCTGCTGTCCTCAACACAAGAAAGTAAGTGTTCAAAATTCTGGTGTCCTAAGAAAATACACGTAGGTTCAAGCCCATGTTTTATGCCTAATTGAGTTCCTGAAAGAGTGGGCATAATTAAACAAGACAGGCAATGTACGTATAACGTAACTTTAAGGCGCGTTCGTTTAACAATTGCTGCAGTGTGAAGGCAATAAGTATCACATATTCTGGGTGTGTACTTCTAGCTTTAGTTATTATGAACATGAAACGCATGCGCCGTGTTGTCATCTGTGGCCTGCCCGACTCTACAATATTTTTGCCACGTTATCTCATAAAAGGCAAGATTTTCGGAAAAGAGTCACTGAACATAAAATGTGTGTTTTGACTTTCTCTGCATCTTCTTCTGAAATATTGCCTATTCTATGAAGAACTGAGCGAGATACACGTATTACCATAAATATACATTGGTCTTCATGTAAACTACGTGTTATACTTCTCAGATTTTCATGAAACTAGAATATTCAGGAGTTTCGGAAACCTTCAAATATCAAATTTCATGAAAATCCGTCCAGTGGGAACCGAATTGATTGAAGGAGACAGACAGACAGACATACAGTGACGATGAAGACCATAGTCACGTTTCGCAATTTTGCGAAAGATGTTAAAAAAGCTTAAATCAAAATTTGTTTTCTCGTCAGAACTCAGGTTTTGAGGTAAAAGAGAGCAGCCAACCGAAGGGCGTAAAACCGAAAATTAGCGAGTGGAAACTTAGAAGTGGTTTGTCTATATTGGCAAAAGGGCGTTAAAAAAAAAGGCGTAAAATAAGTGGGGCGTGAAACAAAGGGCTATGCCTATTTCTTCCTTGCATGTTGAATTTTTCGTGTTCGTTTGACAGGTTTATATATGTAGATATTGGGTACAATTCCTTCCTGTAGGCAAAATGGAGGCGGCGCGTACGAAAAGCAACCCTCTGAATAATCGCTTCTCTCTGTGTAAGAGTACGAACTTTCCAGTGTTTATCTTGTTCATATCTGTGCACTAATATCACGAAATCAAATAAACACCGCCAAAATGAACTTACGTATTACTAACACACGACTTTATTAACACTATCAGTAGATATAACGTTGTTAAACTCTTAAATTTAAATGTAATTAAATTTAAAACTTATCACTTTATATTTCTCTCGGTGTTTCATTCCACCCTTTGTCCCCTTTTCCACCATCCCCTGCCTTTTTTCTCACTAAACTTCACATTTTGTACGTCACGTTGCTGAGTTATCTTGTTCGGTCCTTAATTATTTATCTGTACTAATTGCTTGAATAGTTCCAATCAATAAAAGAGAGGCAATATTCGCCTAACTATTGTTACCACGGGAAAGCAATAAGTATTACATATTCTGAGTGCATGTCCGTAGCCTTAATTATCCAACATAAGCAAAGAGCATGCGCCGTATTATACTGTCATCTGTGGCCTGTCTGGCAGTACCATAATTTCCCACATCATCTCTTAAAAGGCAAGATTTTTTTTAAAAAAAATTATTGAACATAAAATGTGTGTTTCGATTTTCTCTACAATATTTGTCTGCAACATTTCT
>Ga0123357_10015470_pt1 | contig 10003 bp, 6 predicted proteins | sample TergutEmb28metaG_FD_89873 | JGI IMG/M metagenome (GOLD analysis project Ga0123357, IMG submission 89873) | Embiratermes neotenicus P4 segment gut microbial communities from Petit-Saut dam, French Guiana - Emb289 P4 | ecosystem: Host-associated > Arthropoda: Insects > Digestive system > Gut ... | reverse complement strand
TTCCTCTGGCTCGGGAGGGACCAATGAAAGGGTCCTGGAAGCACAAAAAAAAACTTTTGGTATCCGCATTTTTGGGGGGGGGGGGGATTTCTTCCCCAACCGGGCGACAGTTAGCTTCGTAGCGAAGTCTGCGTTCAACGGAGGTAAGCGCTTAGTTGCGCCTGATTTGAACAACGGTCGTAGAGTCCGTTTCTGAAGTAAGTTTATATCAATATTTCTACATTTACATACCAATGAGTAATTAAGGATGCGGCCTTCCTGGTTATGACACCGCTCAGTTTCGTATATGGCTACCTAACTTAAGGAGAATCCTTCTATCCGCAAATCGAAATTGGCCTGACATCACAATAGACCAACGGCCCAGAGCATTACGAGAGTTCTGTTTCCATAAATATGTACATAAAAAGCACCTGTAAGTGGTAAGCAAAGGTAAAGCAATTCCATTACAGGCCTGGACAGGCCCTGAGAGTTCCAGAAGGTTGAGGATCCCAGATTTCAAGACAATCGGCACGTGAAGGTGGTAAAGTTGTCAGCCCTACGCACCGGCCGACTTTACCACCAGGAAATATTCCTGGTACAGTACTCATTTCTGTTAGAGGCTGAGTCAACCCCAGGGTCATAGTGCGACCGGAAGGATTATGTCAGGGAAAAAATTCAATGCCACCATCAGGAATCAAACCAGCGACCTTCCGGCTTGTAGCGCAGTGCCACCTGTAAGTGGGGCTTAGTAAAACTGCAGACCCTACAGGAAAGTGCTCCATTTCTTCTGCCGAAAGGGCTCCCCACCGCTGTAAGTCCTTCCATCCTTTGTCAAATTATGCAGTGTTACATCCATAAAAGCCAAAAATAATAAGGCATGTTATTAGTTATTGCATGGACACTGCGGTAGTTTAGACGGTACGGCTTACAGACCACAGGCTAGACGACCGAGGAATCGAAGTTCGAAGAAGAATAGTGTTGTCTCATCTCCAAAACGCCCAGACCGGCCCTGGGGCCCTAACATCCACCTAATCCGTGGACAACGGGCGATCTTACCCCGGCTGTGAAGTGGTTGGGACATGAAGCTAAACCTGATCCCATCTAACACGGTGGTTAAGGAGTGGAGCTTCAAATCCACCCACCACACGTCTTGATAGCGCACATGGGGACAATTTACAGTTAGTAGACAGCACAAGAAAGTAAAGGATAATGAATCGAATGGAAGCATGCACGCCACTAATTTCATGTGACGCCTAATTTCTGCCTGAAAACAAAATGTATATTTCACGTACGTTGCAAGATATTTGAACTCTGTGTAACATTTCCGCAGAACTGATTAGCTGTTTGTGACTTTGTTGTACGTTCTGGAGAAAGTATATGAAGATACATGCAACTGAGGACTGTGGCTGTTCATACACGTGTACTTACGGCGACACAAACAACGCTCTCACCAGCTCAGGCTATATGAGTACAGCACTGAGCAGAATGGTTTGTTAAGTAGCGAATTGGAAGATACGCGGTCAGCAGCATAATTAACGGCATTATCCCAGGATGTGTCTAGCAGAGCTGGTGAAACCGTGATAAATGGTACTCAGGACCGCCGGTATTCTGCTTGAGGTCTGAACTCGGCACTTCGCCCTACAAAGCCCTGACAATGTCAGTTGTGGTAATATAAATGTGAAATTCGTGGTCATAGGGCTGGAAACCCCCTCTCCTTTCCGGTTACGAACGACTGTCTCTTCTCCTATACCCAGCTCCCCTGAATGAATCAGACACATGGCAGTTTCCCACAAGGATGCTGTGCAAGAAAAAGCTTATTATGTCCTCACCATTGATTTTACATTTAAAGCACGTATGTCCCCTTCTGCATGCAAATCACAAGAAAACACTTCTTTCTACTTTTTAGTGATATTTTCCCATAAAGGGCAGAAATGAATTATGGGCTTGTTTGTACTATTCACCTAATTTCAACAGGATGGAGTCTCACAGGACCCGCAACGACTATAATAACCTGTGGAAGAATTCACTTCACAGCTTTCCAGCGGCTTGTGCACAGTGACGCAGTGAACAACAGATATAATGAACTGCATATGATGTTTGCATTTGCTCTGATATCACTCACATCGATTAAATAAACACACAGTGTAAACGTTTAATCAATATGCATGTATAAAAACAAAAGTAAACAAATCGTGTTGGATTGGTATGAAAGAACAGAACCCCATACCGTCCCTTACCCAAATCCATGAAGTACATCTCTTAATTACTTAGGACATAGTGGTTGCAATTTATACCACCTACTTCTACACTCACAAGCTACACTCTGTGTCAAGAATGAATACAGCCCTTTGTGCTTCGTATAATTCTCAGAATAAACACCAAATATTTCCCAGTACATTTTTAACGGATTCTAACTAGCTTACTAACTCCACGGAGCAGAGCTCTTCCTGAGCACATAACAAGTTCAAATAATTCCCTGCATTTTACGGAACGCAAAGGTCCATTACCGCATTCACAATAGCCCGTCACCTGTCCCCATCCTGAGCCAGATCAAACTCGTCTATGTCCCCAACCCACTTCTTTTAAGATCCATTATAATATTGTCGTCCCATGTACACCTCGGTCTTTCCCTCAGGTCTCCTCACCAATCCCTGTAAGCACCTCTCCTGTCTGGGAGGTAGGAACATAAAGTAATATTATTTCCTTCCTTCGTCACGGAGCGATATCTTACAAGTCACCTTCTTCCTTGGATACAGACTTAAGATACACGGAATGTCCACAGCAGACATACGGTAGCGTCCAAAAACACGTACGTCAGCTCTTTCCATTTTTGCTCTACGTGTTGTTTGTATAAAGTACACAATGGGCGATAAAGAAGTAATGGAGAACTCGTGTCTGGTTACAGGTCTTGATTTTAGAAAACCTCCAACGCATTCCAATGAAGTGTCCTAGAGCTTACAGTGCGCATTTGTGTACTTTCGGGTTGTTTTTTCGACGCCGTCAGCAACCCAGGATACACAGCGAGAATAATATGATGATACGCGAATAATGAATTGCAGACATGACAGTATGTGGTTGTGGAGTAATTTGAAGTACTATTCCCGACATTTGCCTGAAGGATTAAGGACAATTCGAAAATCTTCAGGCATTATGGACGACATCGAGACCCAAATTTGAGATCAAGGCCTCTATAAGATTGCTGCTTGCTCAAAAAAGACGTTCGACCGTGCAAATTGAATATTCTCTGGCATCGGTCCAATAATATCTTTCCGACGACCCAGTTCGCCTAAAAAGCAGTCAAGGGCATAGAAAATTTGAAAGGAAAGATGATATGTAGACCTACGATCTGCAGCTTATACCTGAAACATTTTCAGACGCAAACGCCGACTGAAGTAGCCTGATCATGTGTCCGTTTGAACGCAAGAAACGATTCGAGGACCGTTAAACGGTTTTTAGTGAAATATTGTATACGAAAGCTCCTTTGAAATTTGTAACTGCGCTCCAATTATGGTTAAAGTCTAACGAACACTACAGACACTGTATGTGAACACCTACACATGTCAATGTAGGCATCTCGAGCCCAGTTCTTTAAATAGTTGGGAGAAGCGACAGTGCGTTCGGCATAGTGACCAGGCTACGGGAGGGACACCCGAGGAATTGCCCGTCGATCCCCGGCAGGGGTCAAAAACGTCACTTTTTATTAACCAACATTTAATGCACAATTTTTTCTAAGCTAAGCACTTTTTAACTCCGACGCGTTTCGGCGTTTGTGTGCGCAATTTTTTTGGAGTTCGTGACTGTCTTTTGCAACACACCAAAATGACGTAAGCAAATGTGCTGCAAAGAACAGTCAACAGCTCCCTGAAAATGGCGTAGCCAAACCTCGAAACGCGACAGATTAATAAAAAAAAGATTCTGTTACAACAAAAGCGAACATTAATTGTTGGTTAATAAAAAATGACGTAAAACATGATGCAAGGTGTGTACAACGTCAAAATAAGAGGACAAAAAGTTATTCATAAAAAGTGTTGGCACCAGCTCGGAGACTCTCCAAGCCTTCTATGCAAAGGAAACCAGGGGTTTTTTCCTCCGGAAGCGGCCGAAACGTGAAGCTGACCATAACCCTCACCCCATATCGAAGATACGGAAATTTCTCCAACAAAGAGTTGTAGAGGAATATAAAAAACTAATTTCATTTCTCATACTGTATACGTTTCCCACAACCCTTAGATTTTTCGATATAATTTAAGAGAAACGAGCGAACAAGCGAGAAACGTTACGCAATGCACACATTCCCTGGTTTGTTTAGGCGTTTGTGGATAAGGCTTACATATACAAGGAGACGGCAGTTTTACTAATTAAAACTCGAGTAGGGAAGCGTTAAATAACATTTTTAATTCAAAAGGTTTCGTTCTTTTTGCCCCCCACCCACTCAAATTGCTCCATGCAGCGAGCTTCGTCAAGCATAAGAAAAAGTAATAATATTGCACCTGACACTGTCATATGCCATTGTTTAGTGGCGTCCAAGAGGTCCCCTGAAACAGCCAGTATATAATTATTTTGATAATTAGTTGTAATTAGTAATAATGTCGTCCGACAGATTGAGGCTGAGACTATAATTTAATGAGTGCTATTTGATCGTAATGAGTGCCAGAGTAAATAATACTTCATTCTTAAAAAACAAAACAAAAAATCAACTACTATAGAGGGAGGAAAGCACTAAACAAAGGGAAAGTCGTTCATAATGAGACGAAGTGGTACTTCCAGCACGTAACATGGCTATGATTACTCTTTTGTGATTAGCGAGCGAGAAATGTGGGTTGCATGTAACGGTTAACATCGGGGGAGGAAGGAGGAGGCGGGGCAATTACTTTCGGTTGGCGGACCATATTACAGCTTAGGTAATTTGTATGAGACACACAGACTCAACAATTTAAAACTGCAAATGTTTTAATTTATGTTCTACACAGAGAGAGCTAATAATGCATAGTTTACAATTTGATATTAACAATCGTGTTCATAATGTCCGGGGTACCGGTTGGCACAGTTGGTTGAGGCACTGCGCTACAAACCGGAAGGTCGCGGGTTCGCTTCCCGGTGGTGCCATTGGAATTTCTCATTGACGAAATTCGGTCGGCCGCACTATGTCCCTGAGGTCGACTCAACTTCTAACAGAAATTATTACCGGGAATAGCCCCTGGAGATTAAAGACGGTACGTAGGGCTGATAACCTTACTATCTTCATGTGCAGATTGTCTTGAAATCTGGGAACCTCAACCTCTATGAACCCTCAGGGCTTGAACAGAGATTGCTTTACTTATTAACAGTATTACAAATTTCAGTTCGTACATCATCGAAGTTACAAAGGCCAACCAGTAATCATTTTTCAGGAAACTTTGGAGAAGTTTATTGAAAATTCGAAGGGAAAATTCGATAATTCCAAACTAAGGCATGTTTTCCACAGACAATACTTCAGTTGATCCACTTTTACACGTTAATAGTGTTCGAAGGATACGTCTATATTAAGTCACAACTTAGTAAACAGTATACCACGAACTTGGAAAAGCCCTCTGGGACACCTTGATAAAATTATGATGATGATGAACATTAATCACCATTTCTTTCAGTCGGTTAAAATATATTGGTTCCGTATATTACTAGTATATTTCAGTTAATTTTTACTTTGTCCTCTGAACTCACAGTGTATACGGAATTCTCTTAATGTACAATGAATGCAGAATTCTCTTAAACAGTGTAAAGGCAACTTGAATATATAATTTTGCCATGTGGTCTAGACGTAATTTTTGCAGCAATAACCGGCACGATGTACAAACGGACGAACATCATTTCACCGCACCTGCGTTTATTGTTGTCAACTGGAAGGGAAGTGCTATCGTGTGTAACAGAGGAAGACAAACTGACAAACAGACGAATAGAAATTGCTCTAATTAGACTAATCGCATGAAGATAATCGCTGTTTATTCTGAAAATCACACGCAACGCACAAACGCACTGTGGTCAAAATTTGGGGTTTGTTTAATACAAAGACACGTGGCACGTACAATAGCCACTGTGCGTTCAAAGGTAACCACTTTAGTATTTACCCTCGATTCAATATACACCAGCACCATATTCTGTGGTATACCACCACACCCTTTTTTCTCAGTGGCTACTGCCAAACACGACGGTTCAGAGAATGAATTAAAATGAGATTGAATTAGGGAATCACTGGCACGCCATATTCAATCACTAAATTGGCTGCTACAGTAAGTTTACAGTGTAAAGTAATCAATACAGCTGTGTGATGCAGAAACGCCATATTGTTTGCAGAAAAAAGAAGAAAAAGTGAATAACACCTTGAGGTTTCATTAGCTCTTAATAACAAAAACCTAAAATCGTAAAAGGATTCCATGCCTCCGAATTATTCAGCAATATTCATTACGTGTATGAGTGAGTAGTCTGAATTCATCTATCTATGGGCAGGGAACAGTAAACGAACCCTGGAGGTAAAGGATAAAAATTCCCCTAAATCAGTGATCTTCAGACTTTTAACATCAGGCGAATCATATCTATGAACCTGAATTTTCGCGGAACCCGCGCATATCAACAGTGTGCATTTGGGTGAGAAAGTAAAGTATAACTTTTAACACACAAACTTGTACGTAAGCAATATAAAATTTGCGCATACTTACAAAAAAAAATAATTTGATTATCAGGGATTTGATATGAAAATACACGAATTGCCCATTAGGCACAAATATGGGAAGGGTAGTAAAAAAAAAGACATTAAAATGATCAGAATTATATTCACCATATGCCTCCATCTACAACTGAGGTTACTAACGCATGCAGCAGCTATAGCTCTATTGCACCAAACCATTTTAAGTTGTGATGCTTAATTAAGTATAAGCAACTTTACCTTTATTTTTACTGTCATAAATTTTATCAATATAATATTTAACAATTCAAGGCATACTTCAAAGAAAACACATATTTCCATCATAAAGATCAAATAGTCAGTGTTGTTTAGGGAAAGAATTGCCTATTATTTTGAGAACAATACAAAAGCCAGCAAAACTTTCTGTGTGCAGAATGCAAAGTTTTTTTTTTTTTAACGTTCAGGCAGGTGATACATACACTTACCGCTGTTTTATAGAGAGTTAACGTAGAGAAGTTAGCTTTCATTTCAAGCACGGTTTTGTGAACAAACTTTAATCTCGCGGAAGTTTGCCTTCCTAAGTAATGAGTTCCCATTTGATGTTATTACGTAAGTAGAACTGCTTAAGTTGAAAAGCGCAAGAAAAGAGTCGACACAACAACCATAATAACCGAGGCAGAGAGTAATGTCTAAAAGCTGGAACAAATTAGCTCTGGAAAGATACTTTGTGTTATGCAAAATTGAGAAAGACATAAATGTAGCTATTACAAAACAGTCCACATATTCAGTTAGCACAGCGGCTGCAATACTGCCACTTAATCTTAGGTGACATCGTCCCTTTGTGTTTTATCAAACAACACAACTATACAGCTCCTGTATAGCTTACTTTTATTCAATTCTACTACGTGTTTCGGCTGCCTATTCCAGTCGTTGTTAGGTAGGAATACTGGCTCACAAAAGGAGTTAAAAAGGGGACCGTCCTGTGAAACGGTATTCCTACCTGATGATGGCTGAAATAGACAGCCGAAACATGTAGTAGAATAGAATAATGAGCAAGACGGCCATCAGATCATGAGGGTAGCTGCAACTTTAATTAATAAACTGTAGCGGACAGTCAAAAAGGGATGTGGTCACTCAACTTAGGTGTGGGGCAAGGAGTTGACAGCCAATCGCCATTCAGCAGTCAGTTTGTTACGAAAAATTAGACAGGGTCTCGGACTTGGCAGGCCCTTATGCACATGGTACCTAGCCCCTCGGTTCAAGAAAGAAAGATTGAGTGACTGTTAGGTTCTCAGGCAAGAATCTATTCCGTATAGCCAGGCAGACAGACAGGCAGGCAGGCAGGCAGGCAGTAAGTCAGTCTGTCCGTCTGTCTGCTCTCAGAGAAGGCAGGCAGGTAGGTAGGTAGGTAGGCAGGCAGGCAGGTAGGTACTCCACGTAGATTAAGCACCTTGTGCAGGAAGAATTAATTTTGAGTATTTGATCACTTTAGGGTCGGCCTGTGAAACTCCCATAACTGTACATTAATATTGTCTTAAAACTATACAAACATGTCCATTTCATAACAGGCTGAAGTTAAGACATTACGTAACTAATTGTTCATTACATTTTGTATCTCCTATTATGTGCATTCTGCCATGTTAAATTTATTTGCACATGTGTGTGTGTGTGTGTGTGTGTGTGTGTGTGCGAGCGCGTTTGTCTAAATACGCGATCATGAAAAGTTACAGTGAACACTACGCCATATTCTTATGTACACCGATAAGTGCAATCAGTGAAACCTCGTGTAATTAAAGTTGCATGCCACACAGTCCGTAAATCTTCATATACGCGCACTTCCGCCATACCCATTCCAAATTCACAAAAATAATTTGTGCATAATTCGCGGAATTTATTTTCAAAGATCAAATATTAAAATATGTTGGTTTTTTTCAGAGTTCAAAGGTGTTTAGTTAACACCGTGAATATACGAGCAAATATCTGATACTAAAATTAAATTGGAACACATTTGTTCTTAAAGTGAGGTAATTCGTGTCAATTCTTCGCTCTTAAATTGTGTTTGTTTAAGCTCGCAAATTTTAATAAATAATATATAATGTATAACGAGATGTAACGACGATTTGTTTCTAAATAATGATAAGCATTTTACAATACAAAACAGTGATACAAATAAATAAGTTCAGAACACTATTTGAGAATTAAAGAATCCTAAGTTTTGAGGTTATGTGGTGTAAACACTTAAAATTTTTTGACAGCTTCCTTTCAGTTAATGGTGACATAATTCGAATTCTGAACACTCTTCCTTTTTGTAGAATCACAAACCATATGTCAGGAAAATACACAGTATTTTGGAATTCACATAATCAGATGAGGACGATATTGCAGCCTCTTGGAATACCGTTTTTGTAGAGCAAAAAGTAGCTCAGAAAATAAACAAAAATGGAAAACATAAAGCACAGAACTGGCAACACTTCCACACGCAATTTTAAAGACAGCAAGATGAATAGGACTGAAAAATATGTTATTCAAAAATCCAAAACTGTTGCTGCGAAACACAAAATTGGAGCTGAAAGCTGCTGTTGCTTAAATGAATGTCTAAACGAAAAAAAAAAAAATTCCTTATTAAAGAAAACTTATTTCTAAAAATTAAAAAAAATAAACTGAAAACTAATAATTTGGAGAGAAGCCTCTAACAGTGTCTGAATAGTCTCCTACATGTTTCGGCCCTATTGGGCCATTATCAAGTAACCTAAATTTATTAACAAGAAAAATGTACAAAATGCAACACTGCATGTATCAACAAACCACTGAAGCGTAGAAGTGTATAGCATATAAATGGTTAAATAAAGATTTTAAACTGTGAGTATTGTGAGTATTGTATTACTGTATCCACGTCTAAACTTCTTGAAGTAAACTCAATTTTCAATTTAACACTTTTATGATGGAACAGATGTGTTATCTAAAATAATTATGAAGTTCCATATGTAGAAATTTTACACAATTAACATACAAAAATAACATACACGCACATAATCCTAAATTTTAAAATAATCTCTTGAAACCCACTTCATAACGGCCCAAGACGGACGAAGTCTGTAGGAAAAGAACTATACAATATGAGGGGTTATTGCCCGCGTAAAGTGCATTGTATTGGTTGTAATTTCCGTGACTTTAGAAAGAAATGCCCGGTAATATTCCGAGCTGTGAGATATTTTTCAAAAGTTTTGGAATATGGGGACTTCCCAAAAAAAAAAAAAAAAAAAAAAAAAAAAAATTTTTTTGGGGTCTTTCAAGAAAAAATTTGGGGGGAAAAAAAAAATAAAAAAATTTAAAAAGGGAATAAAAATTTTTTCTTTTTTTTTTAGA
>Ga0123357_10015468_pt1 | contig 10003 bp, 9 predicted proteins | sample TergutEmb28metaG_FD_89873 | JGI IMG/M metagenome (GOLD analysis project Ga0123357, IMG submission 89873) | Embiratermes neotenicus P4 segment gut microbial communities from Petit-Saut dam, French Guiana - Emb289 P4 | ecosystem: Host-associated > Arthropoda: Insects > Digestive system > Gut ... | reverse complement strand
ACCATCCCAACGCCCGCCAGTAATGTCCACTCGGTTCCATGCCGATCATTGTTTTTTCCGCTTCATGCTTTTGTTGTATTTTCCCTACGATTTCAAGCAGATTTTCAAATCCGACCGTGCTATATAAGTGCGCCCTTGTTCCAAGGGTCTTGGGTCATGCCCTCGTTGGTTTCCCCCGTCATCCACTTATTCGCCACTGTCCTCGTCGTCCCCGAATCCAATTTGTGGCACTTCTGCACTATTGGTTTTACTTGCCTGTGTTGCCGTTTTCGTAGATATACCCGAAACAGTTGTGGCGGTTTGCGCTATGATTTTGTTGAGTATATCACGTCCGTAGGCGTTGGCTACGGCTTTTTCAAGAAAGGTTTGATATTGCTCGTCTGTGATGGTTATGATTTCGGGCAACATTTTTTCCAATAGCCCATGCCGTGAACATAGCCGTCTTGTTCTCGCTGCCCGTTCTTCGTTGCTGTATTTTTGCCGCTCCATTTTTTGAAGATTCCTGATTTGTGCGATTTGCTCCTCGTAACTTTCGATTTTTTCTAATCTCGTTTTTCCCATAGGGTTTTTCTCCTTTCATTTTTGGACGCAAAAAACGGCTAACATCTTTCAGTTAGCCGCCCCATGCGGTTTATTGTTATTTTATTATGCCGTTTTCTTTTTCGGTGTTTTTGTTTTTTCCTGTGCGGATTCGCTCTGTTGTTTTTCCTGTTCAGCCGCCGCCTTTTTCTGTTTTCGCTGTTCTCTTTTTTTCGCATTGTAACGGCGTTGTTTCTCCCGCCGCTTTTTGAGTTTTTCCTGCTCACGTTGTTCTTCTTCCGTCAGCTCCTGCGGCGGTATCTCAAACTTCCCGATAAAGTTCAGGTAAACGTCCACTTCCTGAAAACGCTCGCCGTCCCTTTTTTCGGCTTCATATACGATTATTTTATCAATAAATTCATTTATCATCGGCGTTGTCAGTTCTGTAAAATCCCTGTACCGTTTTGTCTGCTCGATAAACTTGTCGGCTCTCATGCTGTCGGCGGTGAAGCTGTCAATCGCTGATTGCGTTTCGGCAATGGTTTTTTCCAGTTCCTCTTGCTCGGTTTCGTATTCCTGTGATAACAATTCAAATCGTTTGTCGGTCAGTTTGCCGTTTACATTGTCCTCATAAATCTTACGTATCAGCGTATTCAATTCGGTTACACGTTTCTGTGCTTTTGTCAAATTTCGCTTGTACGTTTTCGCCGTTTCCTCCTGCCGTATCTCGGAAGTTTCTAACACTTTTTTCATAAACTCTGCTTCGTTGTTTTCCACGCTTGCAGTTGCCGCCCGTATCGTGTCAAGTATAATCTGACGGACTGATGTTGTACCTATATGGTGGAGTGTACATTCCTTTTTGAATGAGTTTCGTGCGTTGGTATGAGAAGAACATACATAAAAATCGGCTGGCGAACGCAGATATATTTTACCTGTGGCTTCACTTTTGTAATTGGGTTTCCCGCCAGCCTTTCTGTGGTTATACATTTTCGCACCGCAGTCAGCACAAAACAGTTTGCCCGTCAGCGGGTTAGCCGCTCCAAAAGTATCTGCTCTCTTTACGGTTTTGCGGCATTGCTGTGCCGTTTCCCATGTTTCGGGGTCGATGATTGCGGGGTGCGTGTTCTCGAATATCAGCCATTTCTCTTTGGGGTTCGGCGTGTGATTTTTATCTTTGTAGTTCTTTTTGCTGAACCGGAAATTAACCGTCGCGCCTCTGTATTCGGGCTTGGATAATATTTCGGCTACGGTTGTCCCCGTCCATGTGTACTTTTCGTTTTCGTTGCGGCTGGCTTCGTTGCCTTTGCCCTCTCTTAATATTACATGACGATAACCGGGATGTATGATTTTTCCCTCTGTCAGCATTCGGGCGATTGTACATACGCCGTGTCCCTCAATCGTCAGATTGAAAATACGTTTTACAACAGGCGCGGTTTCCTCGTCTGTTATCCAGTTTTCTTTGTTCTCATCATAGATATAACCGTATATCGGGGTGGTGGTTAATCGTCTGCCCTCGCTGCCTTTCGTTTTGTATGACGCTGTTATTTTACGGCTTGTATCTCTGGCGTACCACTCGTTTATGATATTCCTAAATGGGATAAAATCATCATAGCCGTGCAGTGAATCTACGCCGTCATTTACGGCGATTAGTCTAACGTCATGCTCTCTCAGGGTTTCCATGAATAACCCGACACGGAGATAATCACGCCCTGCGCGGCTCATATCTTTTATGATAACCGCTTCTACATTTCCCGCTTCGATTTCCTCAAGCATTTCATTCAGCCCCTGTCGGTCAAATCGTGTTCCGCTCACTCCATCATCAGTAAAGTGGCACGTGTTCTTGAAGCCGTTTTTTCGGGCGTAATCTTCCAGTAATTTTTTCTGATTTACAATGCTGTTACTTTCCCCCTGTAAATCGTCCTCCGATGATAAACGTTCGTACAGGGCATTGATTTTTTCGGACATGGCATTAGCCGATTGCCTTGTGTTCATAGTGAACTCCTTTCAGGCAAACGGCTCATTCGCAACATCATCAGTTTACCATATAACAATAAGGAAATAAAGCGCGTATTTGTAAACTTTATCATTCTCCCGCCGCCTTTCCAGTAGTTTCGTTTTTTATCATGCGTATGATTTTGTCGTTCGCGGTTTCGCGGCTCGTCTTGCTAAAATGTACGTTTACGCGGTAGTTGGTTGAGCCGATACGTTTCATGAATACTCCCGATTCAGGCGGCGGCTCTTTTACGGCTGTTGTTGTTTTCTGCATATTATCGACTCCTTTCGTTTTTGGGTTTGATAAATTGTTTTTGTAAATAATGTTATTGTCTGTAATCACCCTTTCTTTTTCATATTTGTTGTTTCTGTTTCGGACATACCGCAGGTTCTGCCCCCTGCGTTCTGCGGACGCCCAATCCGCAGATTTAGTGTCGGGGTACTTTCTGAATCGCCTCCCGATTTGCCCGGGCGATACATACCATTACCGTGATATGCGACGGTTGTTCAATTTTATATATGCGTCAGCGAGAGAATTATTTCTCCCGCCGTATATATTATATCGCACTAATGCTTGACAAATCAATAGGTTTATGCTATCATACAAGAAACGAATATCAATGTAAATTATTATTCCTGTTAGAAAAGGAGCGAAATGATATATATGGATTACGATTTTACAAAACGCGAGCGAGGTTTCGGCAAAATTGTGTTTGCACTGACACTTGACCGCAAAAAAATGACGGAGCGAATCGTCATCGGGGAAACGAACGAAACACGCCGTCATCTTGAAAACGGAACAGGCGAAATTTATTATGATTGCACCCGTCCGTTAGGACAACTGTTATTAAATTTTGAAGCCGATAAAGAAAGACAATGGAACGTAAACGCCATGCAGTTATATGAGAGTTATTCAAAAGTCTTTCCTTTTGAATCGGAACGTTGGAAAATGTCCGCTACCGTTTCCGCTTTTCTGCACGGCAAATACAAAAGCGGCGAACCGTCAGCCATGTTCGCCGCTATTCGGACTTGGGAGGAATATCTAAATTGTTTTAATCTTAATCATGGTGCGGATATTTTAATACAACGGCTCTCGGCTCTTTATCGCCCGTTTTTTCTTTATGCGGATAACCGACCGTGGCAGGGAGAAGCGACAGCCGCATTGTCAAAAGTTTTACGAGACGAAGAAGCGGCGGTAGAACTATGGTATCCTGTTTTGAAACGCTCCTTTGAGTGTGTCGTTATTTCTGTTTCGTTTCTGCCTTTAATCGCCTATTATCTGCACAGGATTGAGGAATGGAATTTTGTCTTTTCGGAGTGCAAAGTGTGCGGTAAATATTTTCTTGCCCGAAGCAAACATTACGAACTCTGTTCCGATGAGTGCCGCAAGGTACAAGCGGTAGAAGCGAAACGTGAGTTTGACGAACGGGCGAAAGGAGACAAACTTGAGCAGTATCACGAAACTGCGTATTACTATTGGTATAACAGACTGCGTAAATTGAAACGGGCGAAAAATCCCGATGCCGATAAAATATTTGTTGTATCGGGAGCGTTTAAGATATTCCGAAAAGAAGCGGTGAAACGTAAAGATATGGTTAAGCGCGGCGAAATGAAAATAACAGATTTCTCCGTTTGGTTATTCAAACAGCAAAATGAGGTTGATAAGTTGATGGGTAACTGATATGGCTTTATAAAATTATATTTTTGTAATTGCATTTTTCGATTTTTTGTTGTATAATATTTAAAATCATGTCGATAAAAATTATTATCTGTGCTGTTTTGTGTAGTGGTGCGTAGATATTATGAAATTTATATTTTATACATGGTGAGATAGTGTGAAAGATTATTCTTCCTTAAATTATTTGCCTTGTGCGAAGCATCGGAATGGTGGTTAATATGGAAAATATGTTCAAAATAGGAGAAATAGCTCAGATATTTGATATATCAGTACGCGCTCTGAGATTGTACGATAAAATGTCGTTGCTTCAGCCTGAATATATCGACCCTGACACCAGTTATCGTTATTACACAGATAAACAAATAAATAAATTAAAAGTAATAATCGGTTTAAGAAAAGTAAATTTTTCTATAGCGCAAATACAGGATATTTTAAATCCTAATCTTTCATACGAGCAATTAATTCGCATTATGCAATTAAAAAAAGTCGAAAATGAAAAAATCATTGATAAAATAAAATATAACAATGAACTCATAGATGATATGATTGAGGTTTCCGCTCTGACGAAAAAAGCTGATGTTATAAACATGATAACGCAGGAAGAACGAGATATTATCCTATCAAAAATAGCATGTTTGGAAAATCCTAAATTTGAATCCGCACTTTTAGAAATTCTATGGTTATGATATAAATAAGAACAAAATGTAAATTCGTTCTCAAATCAAGAATTCTCCTTGACTCTCCCTCTGCGTCATAGTTTACAATGGAATTATACAGAATAAGGGGGAATTATTTATGATAAAAAATATCAATGAGTTACGAGTTACAAACGAAAATATTAATTATGGAAATAAAGCAACTGTTTTGGGGCAGTTATCCGGAAAATTTAAAGTGCCACAAGGCGTTGTTTTACCCGAAAATTTTTTTGACGATTATCTCGAATACAACAATTTTTCTTTTACATGCGACGAATATTTAGGTAAAAACCGTAAAATACAATCGTTTATCAGACAATCTGAATTCAGCCAGTCACAAAAAAGCATGATAGAAGATGAATTGTGTAAATATGACCTGCATAAATGTCAAAAACTTATTGTGCGTTCTTCCGCAATATGTGAAGACACAAACAAAAACAGTATGGCGGGTATGTTCGTTTCTTCTGAGTGTTCAAATATAACGGACGGTATTCTATCTGCCATAAAAGAATGTTATTGCTCGTTGTTTTCGGATAAAGTTCTTGAATATTTTAACGATAACAACTTAGATGTATCGTTGTTAAAAATGGCGGTAATAATACAGGAATATATCGAGGGAGTTTATTCAGGTGTTATATTTACAGCAGATACGAAAGAACATAACCCAAATGTTATTTTCATCAATTATGCAGAGGGCAAATGTAGTGGTTTTGTAGACGGAAGCGTGAAATCGTATTTTCTTAAAATAAATAAAGACACAAAAGAAATAATTGAAAGCAACTGCAATGGAAGTAGCAGCAATCAACTTTCCGAAAAACTTATTAATTCTTTGACAGATACAGCACTATCAATAGAAAAAGAACTTGGGTTTTATTCTGACATAGAATGGACTTACGACGGGAATGACATATATATACTCCAAGCTCGCCCCATAACAACGCTAAAAGATAAACGGGCAGATTTCAAAGTTGAGGGAAAATACAAAGACGATGAGTGGTATTTAATCGAATCCGAACCGTTACGCCCGTTGTTTGAAAATTATTTTCAGATTTATTTTTCCGCTATGGACGATGGACTGCTTCTAACCGGATATGGCTCACGATACAGGACGATGAAATATATAAACAACTACATGTATGTAAGTAACGTAAAGATGGAGAACGAAGAAGAGCTACGCAAAAAAGCCATAGAACGGCTTAAAGAAATGAAAGACAAGGGGCTTGCTATGTTCGACGATTATTGTCTCCCGCAATTGTTGGCAATAAAAAATCCTATGGATAAGTATATTTGTAACACTAATATCAGCGACAACGATATTGCGGATTTGGTTATGTTATCGCTTGAATACACCAAAACCGCTTTGATTACTCACTGGGAGGCAGTTTTAGGTGAAACATATATTTATGAATTTCAAAAGTATTTGAGCGAAATATACGGCAATATTACAACAGAGCAATTATATAACCTGATTTATATAAAAACATTTAAAACAATGGAAAGAGAGCTTTTGCTCGAAATCGCAGATTTTTTCAACAACAATTCATCTATGCTTGAAATATTAAATAGTTCCGTATATCCCTTAATTGTGTATGAACGACTGAAACTGTCAAATGATTGGGATAAATTAAATGAGTTCATCCGGAATTATCTTGATGTTTTTGAAATGGATTGGGCTGGAAGATATAATCTTCCTTCCTACCCTTTGAGAGAAAAGCCTCAGTATGCTGTTGAAAATGCCAAAAAAATAATATCACAGAATAGAACTGAATATTTATCATCTATATCAGAATTGCAGAATAAAAAAGCAAAGATAAAGAAACATATTTTTGAAACGATTGATAAAGAATATCAAGAAGAATTTGAGAGTAAATTATCTATCGCAGAAAAAACTTTTGCTTCTATTGATAATCATCACTATTATTGCGAAGAAATTCAATGGGGGTATGTTAAAACAGCGTTGAGTATTGCCACCAATCGGTTGATAGAAAACGGTTCAATAGAAACACCCGAAGATATATATTATCTTGATTTCTATGAAATATGCGGACTTCTGAGAAAAACAGCATTACATATTGACATAAAAAAACGCATAACGGAATATGAAGAAAAACGCAGAGTTTCAGCCCCAAACAGAATAATATCTGAATCTGCCCAACAAATAGAAAAAAATAAAGCGGAAAATTCGCCCGATATAAATAGCGATAATATTAAAATGCTGAAAGGTATGGCATCTTTAAATAAAACAGTCCGAGGCACTATTTTAATCGGACCGGGTGTGCCAAATGATATTCCCGACGATTGCATACTCGTCGTTTGGAACGGTCATGCGGGCGATTTATTTCCTATTATAAATAAAATCAAAGGGCTTATTGTCGTAGAAGGCTCACCGTTTGACCATATGGGAATTATAACGCGGGAAATTAATATACCTGCTTTGTATTATGTTAAAAACGCGCTTACCGTTCTTAAAACGGGTGATAAAGTTATTTTAGACGGTGAAAATGGTATTGTGGAAATTTTATAGTAGTTTAATGAATTTTATAATAGTGAAAATTTATATTTTCTTTACAAATTATCTATTGTATCTAACGTCGCGTAAACTTGTATACTTAAAATGAAAGGGGGATAATCATGGAATTACAATCAATAAGCCGAATCTCAAAACAATTTGACGTCTCAGCCAGAACATTGAGGTATTACGAGCAAATCGGTCTGATAGAGCCTATAAAAACAAAAGGTTTGACACGCATATACGATGAAAATACAGTTTTACGGCTTAATCAGATTATCATTCTGCGGAAACTCAGAATACCGCTTAAACAAATTGCTGACATTTTAAACAGCGGAAAAGCAGATGTGGCGATTGAAATATTTCAACAGAACTTAAAAGAAATAGAAGATGAAATAACCTCTTTGTCAACTATAAAAAACGTAATTAAATCTTTTCTTTCTAAGTTGAATATTCAAACCAGCGAGTTACAATTATTAGATGATGTAAGCTTATTAGAACTTGTCGATTCCCTGACTGTCTCCAAAATTAATTTTAAGGAGGATAAGTCGATGGACGACTTAAACAAAGCAAACGAAACATTAAGCAAATTAAAAAACGTGAGGATTATCTATCTCCCACCCGCAACGATAGCCGCAAGCCATGCTTTTGGGAAAGAAGCTGAAGAAATGGCAAGCAAACAACTGGAATCATTCATAACCGAAACAGGACTTGCTAAAATCAAGCCGGATTTGCGCTGGTATGGCTTTGACGCTCCGTTCAACGACGATTTGGAAAAACACGGGCATGAATTTTGGGTTACCATACCTGATGATATGGATGTGCCTGCGCCTCTGATAAAAAAGCATTTTGAAGGCGGGTTATATGCGGCGCATACGATTGCTTTCGGGGCTTTTGAGGAATGGGGAGATTTGCACGAATGGGCAATGAATAATCCGAAATACGAGGGTAACGGCGGCAGTAAGGCAGAAGAATGTATGTGGGGATGCATGGAAGAACACCTAAACTATATCAACCATATTGGTTTGCCGAGTTCGGATTATGAAATGCAGCTTGATTTGTTATTTCCCATCAAAGAACGTAATAAATGATAGCATTTACCATAAAAGATACAGGATTGTAAAATTTATATTAGGCGGTGTATGATGTCTATTAAAATTGGTAGAAGCCTCCGATGGTATAACGATTATGAAAAAGAAATAGAATTTTGCAAATCAAACGAGTTTGATTTTATGCAAATATGGTTTCGTCAAGGTAAACTGTTAATTGATAATGTCAATGAGCCAATCGAAGTTTATCTGAAACAGCATAACTTTCCTTTAGTAATTCATGCTGTTTTTGAAATTGACGAATGATATGGGCGTAATCTTGCGCCCATATTCGCGTATATTGGCGTTTTTGAGGGTAAAAGGTATATTACCCCTACCTACTCACTTTTGAGGCTTGAAACCCACGATTTTATGCGAACTTTTTATTACTAAAGATTACTTCGGCGCAAGAAAATAGCCGTCATGCGACGGCTGTTCCCATATTCAATTATCGCCCCTCTTTCCTCTCTAACCGCTTTTTTCGTTTCAAACCGTTGCGAATGAGCCGTTTGCGATTAATATATTTTGGGTGGTAGTTTGCCCCCCTTTATATATTAACCACTCGCGGTTTGCCATCGTCGAGAACAGTATAGGCGCGATTGAAACGACCAAATATATCTCTATCATTCGCCCGAACACCACGATAAATATGACGATTGCCATGATACTCATACACAACTTGACTATCTGCGTTTCAAGGAACAGCCCCAGCAGTTCGCCGATTCCCATCGTGGCGAGCTGCGATTCTATCGCCGACATCATATCGGCGTTGCCGAGCGTGAGGTTGCCCGTGATAAGCCCCGCACTTTGGTTCACCACGTGCTGGGCGACATCGAATATGCCCATGACTATATTGAATGTGTTAGTCAATATGAATACGGCTATGAATGTCTATAGCGATAGGTAAGCCTACTGTGTCTACACTTTTGACATAGCCAGACGGGGCGATTGTTTCCGAAACGATATATGCTCCTTCAGGGAGGTCAGGTACAATAATTTTACCTGCTGCGTCTGTTTTATACGTGCCGACTTTTTCTCCGTTGGCGTGTTCTACAACAAAAGTTGCACCTGCAAGCGGAGCATTAGTAACAGCGTCGATTTTGTTAATCTGTATCCCTGAGTACGGTTTGTCGTTAAATTCAACCGTCGCAAGCTCATCGGATTTCACCGTTACGTTTTTCGGCGTTTCGTCGATAGCATACCCATCAGGGGCAGTTATTTCGCCTACCACATATACTCCCTCGTCAAGGTCGGAAATAATGATTTTGCCGTCAGCTTCCGTTTTGAACGTGCCAATACGCTCACCATTCGCTTTTGTGACTGTGAACGCCGCACCCTGCAATGGTTTATGCGTAACAGCGTCGAGTTTGACAATCGCTATCCCGCTTAAAGGTTTGTTGAGGAACTCAACACTGACAAGTTTACCGCCGCTGACATTTACCGATTTCGGACTTTCATTCAATATATACCCGCTCGGCGCGACAGTTTCGCTTATGACATAAGTCCCCTCGTAAATATCTGT
>Ga0123357_10015466_pt1 | contig 10004 bp, 14 predicted proteins | sample TergutEmb28metaG_FD_89873 | JGI IMG/M metagenome (GOLD analysis project Ga0123357, IMG submission 89873) | Embiratermes neotenicus P4 segment gut microbial communities from Petit-Saut dam, French Guiana - Emb289 P4 | ecosystem: Host-associated > Arthropoda: Insects > Digestive system > Gut ... | reverse complement strand
GTGATGTGTGCCGACCATTCTGAAAGGCAGTCGGCCTGCATCCATGATCTTCCTCACCTGAGGGCGGGACATACCAAGGAACAAGGCCGCCGTGGTAGGGGTGAGTTCCCGGTCGTCGTTCGTAAAGAGGACCCCTCTGCCTTCCGCTCTTGCGTCAAGTATGCTTGAAACAAACTCTGCAGTATCGTATGAAAGCGACACATTGACGAAACGTGGCTTATTCTTGAGGGCACGATGAAGCTCCTTAGCTTCTTGTTCAAATACTTGATTCATCGTCGACTCCTGAGCGTTTTGAGGAAACTTGCTATCTGAAATATCTGCAAATGCTATATTACAGCATTTTTGATTCGATGTACAGATTGCGGGTATCTTGTCCCGTCTTGCGATGGGACGGTAGAACTCGATATTTCCGAATTGCCTTATTAGGCAAACGTTTCCCTTGTCTTCCGTGGAACTTGCGCGGTGATTAGGTGTCTTGGGGGCTCGGGCCTGAAGCTTTTTGTATGATAGCGCTATCAAGAACTGCCGGGGAACGCGTTTCGGATGTTTCCCGCGCTACCAGGATAAGGAGGCGTTCATGAGCGTCATCATCGATGTGTTCGGGCGTGAGGTATTGGATTCGCGCGGCAACCCGACTGTGGAAGTGGAAGTGACCCTTGAAGACGGATCGGTCGGGCGTGCGATCGTCCCGAGCGGGGCGTCGACCGGCGCTTTTGAGGCGGTCGAGCTGCGCGACGGCGACAAGGAACGCTATATGGGCAAAGGCGTCTTGAAGGCGGTCGCGCATGTCAACGAAGACCTTGCCGACGCTTTGATCGGCATGGAGGCCGACGACCAGCGCGCCATCGACCTGCAGATGATCGAGCTTGACGGGACGGACAACAAGGGCAATTTCGGGGCGAACGCCATCTTGGGCGTTTCGCTCGCGGTTGCGCGGGCGGCGGCCGAATCGGCCGAGCTGCCTTTATACAAATACATCGGCGGCGTGAACGCAAGCATGCTGCCGACCCCCATGATGAACATCTTGAACGGCGGGGTGCATGCCGACAACAACGTCGACTTCCAGGAATTCATGGTCGTGCCGGTCGGCGCCGACAGCTTCGCCGAAGCTTTGCGTTGGTGCGTCGAGGTCTACCACACCTTGAAGGGGATCCTGCACGAGGCCGGCCTCGGCGGCGGCGTCGGCGACGAAGGCGGCTTTGCGCCGAGCTTCACCACGAACGAAGAGCCGCTCGAGTACATCGTGCGCGCCTGCGAGAAGGCCGGCTTCGAGCCGGGCGTCGACATCTGCCTTGCCATGGACCCTGCCTCGAGCGAGTTCTACGACGCAGAAAAGAAGAAGTACGTGCTTGCAGGCGAAGGCCGCGAACTGACGAGCGACGAAATGGTCGACTATTGGGCGGCGCTCGTCGAGAAGTACCCCATCATCTCGCTTGAGGACGGCATGGCCGAGGAAGACTGGGAAGGCTGGAAGGCGCTCACCGACCGCATTGGCACAAAGGTCCAGCTCGTGGGCGACGACCTGTTCGTCACGAACACGAAGCGCCTTGCCAAAGGCATCGAGATGGGCTGCGCGAACGCCATCCTCGTGAAGGTGAACCAGATCGGCAGCCTGACCGAGACGCTTGAGACGATCCAGATGGCAAAGCAGGCAGGTTTCGCCTGTGTCATCAGCCACCGTTCCGGCGAAACGGAAGACACCACGATCGCCGACCTTGCGGTGGCCACGAACGCAGGCCAGATCAAGACCGGCGCCCCGTGCCGCAGCGACCGCATCGCGAAGTACAACCAGCTTCTGCGCATCGAGGAAGAACTTGACAGTGCCGGCTACTATGCAGGCCGCAAGGCTTTTTCGGTGTAGGGAAGTGCCCCTATAGGCGCTTTATCCTTGAAGCGCTATAATAGCTCTCGTTCGCTGCCGCAAAGACAAGGAGGCATGATGCCTGCAATGATCTCACTTGAAGAAGCGCGCGCTTTGGTGTTGTCCAAGGTCGCCGCCCTTCCCACTGAAAACGTTCCCCTGCTTGACGTGGTCGGACGGGTTTGCGCCGCACCGCTCGTAAGCGATGTGGACATTGCCCCGTTCGCCCATTCGGCGATGGACGGCTTTGCGCTCGTTGCCAAAGACATCGAGTCGGCAAGCGCGCAAGCCCCGGTGGTTTTGGAGGTTGTTGCTGAGGTCGCGGCAGGCCAGTGCTTCGAAGGCGCCATCGCCCCCGGCCAGTGCATACGCATCATGACCGGTGCCCCCGTGCCCGATGCCCTCGACGCGGTCGAGAAGTACGAGGCCACGGAAAACGTCGAGGGAGGCGACGGCAAGGCGGGCAGCAGGGTCGCCTTCAAAGCCCCCGTTGCGGTGCGCAAGAACATCCGGGAAGCGGGGGAGGAAGCGAAGGCCGGCGAGGCTGTCGTTTCCGCCGGCGAAGTCATAAGCTCTGCGGGTGTCGGCTTTTTGGCATCCTGCGGCATCGTCGAAGTTTCCACGTACCGCCGCCCTCGCGTGGCGGTGATCTCCATCGGGTCTGAACTGGTCGAACCGACGCAGGTGCCCCAGGGGGGCAAGATCCGCAACTCGAACAGCTACGCGCTTGCGGCCTGTGCGCAGGCCGCGGGGGGAGTCCCGACCATCATGCCCATTGTGAGCGACTCGCAAGAAGAGCTTGCGGCCGCCATCCTCGACGCCGTGAAAAGCCACGACGTCGTCGTCACGAGCGGCGGGGCTTCCAACGGCGACTTCGATTTCATCAAGCCGGTGGTCGAGCGCCTCGGAGACCTCTTTATGACGGAAGTGAATATCCGTCCCGGCAAGGCGCAGACCTTCGGCCTGGTAGAAGGCGTGCCTGTCTTCGGGCTTCCGGGCAACCCTGCCGCAGCCTACGTCGGCTTCGAGATGATCGTGCGCCCGGCGCTGCGCAAGATGCAGGGGTACGCCCATTTTGACCGCCCGACGGTCATGGCGAAGCTCTCGCGGGACATGCTGAAGCACGACCCGCGCCGCATCTTCCTGCGTTCGACCCTGTACAAAGACGACCAGGGGGAATACGTTGTCGCCCCCGCAAAGAACCAGAGCTCCGGGCTTTTCGGGGTCATCCAGCGCAGCAACTGCATGGCCATCATGCCTGAGGGGCTCGAATCGCGCAGCGCGGGCAGCCTCGTCACCTGCATCCTGCTCGATGCCGCAGAGGAAGTGAGCTTGTAACATGCCTGATAGCCGTACCTGCGATGTTGTTCCGTCCCCGGTTCGCTTCGCCATCGTCACCTGTTCCGATACGCGGGGGATCGCTCAAGACAGCGCCGGTGCCGCGCTTGAGGCGCTCATCGCCGAGAACGGCTGGGAATGCGCAAGCCACGTGGTCGTGAAGGACGAGCGCGCCGCCATTGCGGCGGCCATCGTGGAAGCCGTCGATGCGCTGAAGGTCGACATCGTGCTGACCTGCGGCGGCAGCGGCCTTTCCCTGCGCGATGTGACGCCCGAGGCGACGCAGGATGTCTGCGAGCGCAACGTCCCCGGCATCGCCGAGGCGATGCGCGCCCACAGCCTTGCCATCACCCCTTTCGCGATGCTTTCCCGGGCGCTATGCATGCAGCGCGCCACGACCCTCGTCGTCAACCTGCCCGGCAGCGAGAAGGCCGCCCGCGAGAACTGGGACGGCATAGCCGCCGCCCTGCCCCACGCCGTATCCATGATGGCCGGCTGCGGCCACTAAAAAGGACAGGGGACAGTACCCTGTCCTCGTCCTTCAGGGCCTCACTTCAAAAGACCGTTCTACTATTCGCTCGTCTAGCTCATATCCACAATGCCTGCAGCGGGAGTATCGATACGTCGCTATCTCGTGAGAAGTGTAATTACTCAAATAATCCCAGCCCTGACCGGTGACTTCATCAACCGTGGATTCTTCGACATCAAGAGAATGAGGGACCTTTTCTCCGCATATCTCGCATTCGCATATGCCTGGCTTCAGCTTGTGCCGGTCTTTTCCGCACTTGCAGCATATGCAGCCATCCCATTCATGCTGCTCGTCGCGAGTCTTTCCGCATTTTAAGCATATGCAGCCATCCCATGCATGCTGCTTATCGCGGGTTTTGTAGCACTTCGTGCATTTGCAGCCATCCCATGCATGACCGAAGAAACAGAACATCCTCTACACCGCCTTTCCCAAACTGTTTGTGCATTGTTCGATCAGGTGTGAGTATTGTGAGCATCTCCACAGAACTCATGAGTTGCGTGATGCCTCGTCCCTATTTGCGTACAGGGGCGTCTAAGCTTCCGGGGCCTCCTCCAAAATATGATCAATGTTGCGTCCGCCGTACATAACGCGAAGAACAACCACCGTTTGCTCGCTTTTTGCTGCCACAAAGAAAACAGCGTAACCCAGGGTGTTCATACGCCTCAAGCCGCGACTCCTCCAAGGCTCTTTTTGATAGAGGGAATAGCTTTCTGGCAGCGTTCTTAGCTCAAAGATCGACGCCATAATGCGACTGATAAACTTTTTCGCAGTATCCGGCACGAGAAGTGTCGAAGCTATATATTCGTATATTCCTCTCAGGTCGGCTTCTGCCTGTTCGGTGAGAAAGACTTGCCATTCGGTCATATACGGTAATCCCATTGCATCTTGGCAAATGCTTCTGCAGCTGGGCTCATGCGACCTGCGGCAATGTCTGCAAAGCCTTTTTCTATTTCGGCGTTGAATTCGTCTTCGCTTAATTGGCCTAAGACAAAAGGCCCTTTTGGGGGAAGCTTCATTTCGAAGGGTATCCCGCGCTGTAAAACCACCTGGCGCAAGAACAGCCCAATCGCATTGGACATAGGGATTCCAAGCTGGCCGAGAATAGCTTCAGCCTGTTCTTTCAGATCCGGTTCTATCCGGGCAAAAACACTCGTAGTTCGTGGCATAGATACCACATCCTTTCTTGTTCGAAGATAAGCGATTGTATTGACAATAGCAAGCAAAACTTTTAGCAGCATGGAGAAAGTGAACCGCCCTTTTGGCCATATTCCTACGAAATAGTTCATTTTTGGGCATCTCCGCTCATTGGAGCTTAAAATGGCATCGCCACCGCCCTTTCCCCGCCGTATCCATGATGGCCGGCTGCGGGCATTGACCGATAAGACGCAGTGCCGTCCCCCGTCTGAGGAATAGCCGTGCTTGGAAGCAGAATTTCCAAACTGCTTCTTGACATCATAATGCCAAGTGTTAATATCAAAAATATACAGAAGAGACAATCAATACTGTATTGACTTAATGGACTCAAATGACATGAAGGTGGGCAAGTTTATTGACGATCATCATTAAAAACTCATCCGGGATGCCGATTTATGAGCAGATCAGGGAACAGGTTAAAGAGTCCATCCTGAATGACGAATTGAACGAGGGCGATATGCTTCCGTCCATACGGCAACTTGCTGCTGATTTGAAAGTAAGTGTCATCACTACCACGAGGGCCTATAACGAGCTTGAACAAGAAGGATATGTCTACAATGTGCAGGGCAAAGGTTGCTATGTCGCTCCGAAAGACAGTGAACTGATCCGCGAGCAGCTTCTCCGCAGGATTGAGGATAGTTTTACCGAGGCAATTAACGCAGCAAGAATTGCAAAGTTACCAAAACGAGAATTGCAGCAACTGTTTACATTTACATTGGAGGAAAATGACTATGATTAACGCGTTAGAGGTGTGCGACCTCTGTAAATCCTATCCCGACTTCAAATTGAGCGACATCACGTTCGCCCTGCCCACCGGATACATCATGGGCTTTGTCGGACAGAACGGCGCCGGTAAAACGACCACCATCCGTTGCATCCTCAACATGGCGGCACGCGAGAGCGGCGAGATCAAGATCTTCGGGCTGGATAATATCAAGCACGAGTTGAAAGTCAAGCAGGAACTGGCCGCCGTGTTCGACGAGATCTTCTTTGTGGATTTTTGGCACGTACGCGAAGTGGAAAAGGCGATCAGGGGCTTTTACAGCGAGTGGGACAGCAGGCAGTACAACGAATACCTGAAGCAATTCGAGCTGTCGCCCGAAAAGCGCGTCAAAGAGCTGTCGCGCGGTATGAAGATGAAGCTGATGCTGGCAGTGGCTATGTCCCACGGTGCGAAACTGCTGATCCTCGACGAGCCGACGAGCGGTCTTGACCCCGTCGCCCGCGACGAGCTGCTCGACATCCTGCGGGGTTATATTGCGGACGGGGAAAAGAGCGTGTTCTTCTCCACGCATATCACGTCTGACCTGGAACGCATTGCCGATTTCATCACGCTCATCGACCACGGCAGGATCTTCTACACGGGCACAAAAGACGGCCTGCTCGAACATTTCCTCATCGTCAAGGGCGGCAAGCCGGATTTGACCGATGAGCTCCAAAAGAAGATCATCGGACTTTCTGTCACCTCCGCAGGGTTCAGCGGGATGATACAGGCAGCCGACGCCAAAGGGCTGCCGTCTGGCGTCGTAACGGAACCGCCGGCCATCGACGAGATACTCGTCCACATCAGTAAGGGGGAAGCGCATCATGAATAGGGTATTGAGCGCCACAAAGCTGGATTTTTACGCGGGGAAGAACATGCTCCGGCTGACCGCGGCCTTGGCGGTCATCGCCATCATTGTCGGCATCGTGGCACACGGGCCCCAGTACGCGATGTTCTTCACGATGATCTTCGGCGTGACTTCGTGCGGGTCCGTCTTTTCCGTCCATGAGAAAAGCAACAGCGACAAGCTCTATGGCATCCTGCCTCTGAAAAAGAGCGAGATGATTCTGGGCCGGTACCTGTATGGGCTGACCATCGGCATGGCCTATATCATCTTCGCCGGTATTCTGGGGTTCGTCATGTGGCAGATCATGGGCGACAGCGCAGATCTGACGCCGCTCGGCTATTGGGCTACGCTGGGGGTGGGGTTTACTTACTTCGGCTTCGCCATGGGCGTCGCCTTTCCGATCTATCTCAAATTCTCATTCGCAAAGGCCTATATCTTCACCATGCTCCCGATGTATATCATCGCGGTGCTGTTCCTGGTGCTGACCCGTCCGGGTTCCAGTTTTACGATTGACATCGGCCAGATCATCCAGTTCTTCACGGATCACGTGGCGCTGGCCCCGATATTCGGCATATTAGGCGGCTTGATCCTGCTGGGAGTTTCCTTGCTGATCGCCAACATCATTTATACACGCAAAGAAATTTAAGGGAATGGGAGGTAGAGACCATGCGTAACCCACAGATTGTCATTCCGCTCATCATTGGCGTCACCATTGTAATAGCGGTCATTGTCACTTTGATTCGGAGGAAGAACGGCAAATGAGCCATATCGGCACAAAAGCACGTGACGCCCACATGAGTATTGAGGAGGAATATCTCTCATGCCAGCATATGTTTACATCATAATTTTGGTAGTCGTCGTCCTTGTCGTCAACGTCATTCGGATAGCGGTCAAATCGGGGAGCCATCATTTCGAGTGCCCGAATTGCGGGGCGCATTTCCAGCCAGGCTTTGCCAAGAGCTTTTTCACGGCCCACAGCCTCGGCGGGCAATACAGCATAACTTGCCCGAAATGCGGAAAGACTTCCATGATGACGTCAATGAGCGGGAAAGAATAACAGGATTGCACCAAATAGAATGCGGATGAGCGAGACCGGCGAAACTGCCGGAATCGTGGAATGGGCGGATTTGCTGCGGATTTGCGGATTTGCTGCTTGCCACTGCCTGCCGAGGGTTGCCGAGGGCTGCCGAGGAGCGATCTGGTTTGGGGAGGCAATTGACTGTCCCCATGAGTTCGCGAGTTTGGTCATGCGTTGCCCATGAGCTGCGAGCGGCATGGCGCATTCCGCTTGTTGTTTAGCGGGGCTGCACAATCGGTATGCGAGGTGCGCTATACTGTTTGAGATTCAAGAGAAAGGCACCCCTGTGAGCGAAATTCCTAACGGCTTCACCGGCTTCCGGACGCATGACAACCCCTCTTTCTCAGACGGCTCGGCCTCCTCTTCGGGCTATGACCTGGACAGGCTTGCGCAGATACCCGGCCCTGAGCGCAGATGGTCGTGGGTGGAGGTCGACCTGAACGCCATCCGTGCGAACACGCTGGCTATCAAGCAGCGCATCGGGCAGGGCTGCCGGCTGATGGCGGTCGTCAAGGCCGACGCCTACGGGCACGGAGCCGTGCGGGTCGCGAAGACCGCCCTGAACTCCGGCGCCGAATACCTCGGCGTCGCGACGGTCGACGAGGCGATCGAGCTGCGGGAAGCGCTCATCAACGCCCCGATCCTCGTGCTTTCCGAGCCGCCCATTTCCGCCATCCCCCTGCTTGTGGCCTACAAGGTCATGCCGAGCGTCTACACGCCGGAGTTCGCCATCCAATACGGCGAGGAAGCCGACCGCCACCAGGTGCGGGCGCCCTACCATTTGAAGGTGAACACGGGCATGAACCGCATCGGCGTGCGCCATGACGAGGTGGTCGAGTTCATGACGCAGGTGAGCTTCCACCGCGCCCTTGACCTCGTGGGGACCTTCACCCATTTCGCGACCGCCGATAGCGTGGAGACCTTCGACTTCCAAGTTCAGGCCAAGCGCTTCGTCGAGGCGATCAACGCGCTGCGTGCCGCCGGGGTGAACCCTGGCATCCTCCATACCGCGAACTCGGCGGCGATACTGCGCTACCCGCAGGTGCATTTCGACATGGTGCGCCTCGGCATCGCGCTCTATGGGTTCCACCCTTGCCCGCAAACGCGGCAGATCGTGGAGCTTCAGCCGGCCATGAGCGTGCATGCGCGCATCACCGACGTGCGGATGGTGCCTATGAGCGAAGGCGTGAGCTACGGGATGACCTACCGCAGCCCGGGCAGCGTGAAGATCTGCACCCTGCCGATCGGCTATGCCGACGGCTTGCGGCGCGGCCTTTCCAACCGGACCGATGTGATTTTGCAGGGGCAGCGCTGCCGACAGGTGGGCACGATCTGCATGGACCAGTGCATGTTCGAGGTGGACATGAGGGCTTATGGCAACCGGCCGCGCCTGAACCCCCAGATCGGCGACGAGGTGGTCATCGTCGGCCGCCAAGGCGACAGCGTGGTGACCATCGACGACATGGCCGACATGCTCGGCACCGTCCAGCACGAGGTGGCGATCGGCTTTTCCAGCCGCATGCCCCGGGTCTATGTATAGGCGTCGGCCATGGTTGCGCTCGACGAACTTGAAGGGCAAGTCGCGGCATGCCGCAAATGCCCGCTTTGGGAAAGCCGCACGCACGTGGTGTTCGGGGTAGGAAACCCCCACGCCCGCGTGCTGATCGTCGGCGAGGCGCCGGGGAAGAACGAGGACCTGCAAGGCGAGCCCTTCGTGGGGGCTGCCGGGAAATACCTGAACGATCTGCTTGCCCGTGCGGGGCTTTCCCGCGCAGACGTCTATATCGCAAACGTCTTGAAGTGCCGCCCGCCCGGCAACCGCGACCCGCTGCCCGAAGAGATCGAGGTCTGCACCCCCTACCTGCGCGAACAGACGCGCACGATCAACCCGGAGTTCATCGTGACGCTCGGCAACTTCTCGACGAAGTTCATCCTGAAGACCGAAGTGGGCATCACGAGGCTGCACGGCACGCCGCAGCAGGCAGGCCGCTTCAAGGTGTTCCCCGTCTACCATCCCGCAGCCGCGCTCTATGACCAGGGAAAACGAGAGGCCATGGAGAAGGATTTCAGCCATCTCGGAACTTTGCTGGGCGCCTCGGGCGCCAGGCGCTGAACTCCGAGAATTTTGGCTACGGGCGGTGCCAGGCCAGGCGAAGCCGTATGATGCCGCGTCATGCTGTGATAGTATTGCTGCTTGTAGAGTTTGGTTGTCATCGAAGAGGGTGATGTTTTGGAATTCGATCCGGTCGCGTATATCAACATGCCGCAAAGGCTTGTGTCCCATTTTGGGCTCGAGAGGATTACGGTCCTCCTGGAAAAGATGGGCAACCCCCAGGAGAAGCTGCGCTTCGTGCATGTCGCGGGCACGAACGGGAAGGGCTCGACCTGCGCCTT
>Ga0123357_10015464_pt1 | contig 10004 bp, 8 predicted proteins | sample TergutEmb28metaG_FD_89873 | JGI IMG/M metagenome (GOLD analysis project Ga0123357, IMG submission 89873) | Embiratermes neotenicus P4 segment gut microbial communities from Petit-Saut dam, French Guiana - Emb289 P4 | ecosystem: Host-associated > Arthropoda: Insects > Digestive system > Gut ... | reverse complement strand
GGGGGGGGGGGACGGGGGGGGACAACCCATGGTTAAAACCGAAAAAAAAAAAAAAAAAAAAATAAACTCAAAAACAAAAAAAAAAAAAAAAAAAAAAAAAAAAAAACATACACTCTGCAGGGAAAACCCCCAAATTTTCTATGATTTATCTTCTACATGTTTCGGTACCTCATTGGCGATTAAGGAGCTTCGAGTAGTCACGAGAAAAGTACGAAAACCGTAATGAAAGACGATCCCCAAAACGAAAGTCCAAATGGGCACAGCACTGATTCGTTCACTCTGGCCCGTTCAGTCGTTTATAAAAATGATCTGTGGCTGTGACGTATGGGAACGTCAGACCGCTGGGAACTTGATCTTTGGCTGGGAATTGTAGGGTCATTTCCACTCGGAAGTAAGGTTACCTGTGGATTAGCTTAAATTGTAGGTATTTTTAGAAGTATGTGAAACATTATAGGGTTGCCTGTATTATGTTTGGCGGTTGGAAGTGCCTGATCGTGGCCATATAAGTTCTTAAACGTATGTCCTGACCCATTACAATTGATGTGAAACAGGGTCAATGAATGGCTGTCGTCTGAAAATTAAAAAAAAATTAATATTTGAATGGTGTTCATTCCGCCCAACTTATTATACTTATTATTAAAAGCTAACTAGTTGCACATTCAGGACACATATATATTGTATATACATATAATATTCCCATATTTCGGTGGTAGATAGCCATCATCAGGTAATATCACCAGAACGTATATTGTTTAAAACCTATTGGAGCAGTTATTTATGTACAATAAATAGGTCAGTAATTATTGATATGATATTTGTGTTCCTGTTTTTAATTGTTCTGTTTGTACGAAAATAACATCAAAGTAGATGCGGCAGGTGCAAAATTTGTAAGGGTCCATCGCATTTAATGGAAGAGGGTTTTCAGCGTAGTGTTTAAACCTGTTCTGATATATCTTAAGCTCTCAGGTTGTTTAACAGTGCGGTTTGAACTGACGAAGTTACATTTTTTCGAAGTAGGGATGTTTATAAGATAGGAATAGGTGGCGGTTACTCGTGAATGCGGTAATGAACTTCGGGTTCCATAAAATGCGGGGACTTTCTTGACTAGCTGGAAACCGGTTAGCTTCTCAATAAGGTATCTGCTCCATGGGGTAAGTAAGAGATGTAATAATGAATGAAGACTAGATGAACACTTAAATTGAAGACAGTGTTGCAAGTGCCATTTTATTCGCCTAACAAAATGGGAATACAAAAACGTGTGCCTAGTTGGTATTCTGGTCGAGATCTGTACCAGTTACCACCTCCCGAACACTGAAGTTTACAGCAACAGTGACTTGCATGGTCAGATTTTTATCTGTGGGATGAACTGTATATATAAATGTCATTGTGTAACACCCAGTGGTTGTCAGAACTATTATTTCACCGTGACTTATTCATGTTTTTCTTTAATATTCAGAAAGTTGAATCTTGTTCGTGGTCATGTAGGCCTCAAAGTGAAAGTCGAGATTTAAAAAATACTGCTGAATATATAGCCAATAATGGGCTGCTGCACCAGTATACATTGTGCTTGAAACGTCTGGACCAAACATAATGGTTGAGTGGCTAGCAGCCTCATTGTATATTCAGAAGGTTTGTGTTACCCATCTTACGTCAGGGATGAGATGTGCTGACTATGTTTTCTACTTCATTTTCTTCAGTCCTTCCAGGCAATTGCCAGGATTGTACCTCAGATTAAGTAACAGACACTTCCTCATCCTTTCCAGTTGATTCATAAATTATGCTACCATTCAATTCTGTATAGTCAGAGCTAGTTTTAGGAACATTAAGTAAAAAACAAACACATGGTAAAGTGAAAAGGTTGGTAACTTCCAAGCACAAAAGCCACGTTCTGACACAACCTGTTTGAATTTATTTGGCAGTTATTTGCAATCACTGAATGATGTATCTCCAAGTTTTGCAATACCTTTTGTGGAGTGTTATACAAAAAGTCTGTTTGACCACTGAAGTTTTGCTTTTGAACTTGTGAGTGCCACCGTTAACATGTGTAATAACATTGTGTTATTTGATACAGATTTAATTTAGCACGTATTGATTTATTGTGACATTTTATAATTGTTTTGACTGCACAGGATGTATGACCACAAGAAGTTTCCTGTGATTATTTCAACGCAGTAAACAGGAAAACCAATTTAACCTATGGGTTACATGATCAGATGTCAGAAAACTCCATAATTTCCTGTTTTCAGTGTTTTATGATTTGTTTCTCTTATCACTGATCATGTTTTTGCCATGCAGGCTTCAACCATTTCTAAGTGGAAGTTTGTTTGCCAGTTCTCACAGCCAAGTAGGATATGTGGATAGAAAAGTTTCCATTTAGGTGCTAACTTGTTTAACTTATACAATATACTTGACTTACCCAGATCATTGGAGACCCTGCATCACAGACTAGTCCTATCTGACCAAGAAAATAACAATAAAGTGTTTCATTGCCATATTGCCTGATAAATGCTTCTAGTTACAGGCAAGGGAGAGGACGCATAAGTCAAGATGCTGAGAGTGCCAGGAGCTGCAGGCAAGTCCATGGTGAGTAAATGTCTAATATTGTTTGTCTAATCTTGCCATAATGTGCACATTTGTAGTTTCTCACATTATAAAATTGTATGCAGTTTAAGTAACACTGGATATCTCATCTATTCCACTGAATTCATGGCAATGTAACTTCGTATACTGAATCATATTCCAAATGCACAAAGCCACGGTCCATGTTAAAATGGGCCAATATCTGTGACAGTCTATTCTCAGAATGTGGATATGGCCTCAATGACTTAGGGTAACTTTGATTAATTAACCAGTGAACAACATGGAGCAAAATACGTACTGTAATGTACAATTAACACAAAATTTGGATTTGGATTTGCGTTTAAGCTGTAACCAGATGTAACAAGTTGTTGCAAGCTTTGTCAACGGTTTAGTGCACTGTTAAATATGCACAAATAAGACGTACTTCATTTGTCTTCTGTGATGTGACGAAGTCTACGAACTCTTGCTGCTCAGCCTAGCCCAGGTGACAGTTCACTGTACTAAGAAATATGTTTTATTTGTGCATATTTAACAGTGCACTGAACCATTGACAAAGCTTTCAACAACTTGTTACATCCAGATACAGCTTAAATGCAAATCCAAATTCGTATTTCGTATGTACCATGTGAATTGTACATTATAGTACAAACACTTACTGAATGGTGAAGAAACCCTTCACCTTTCACAGAACCTCAATGCTTGTTGTCATGTTCAGAGTGCCTGTTGCTGGACTGTTGTGTGATTGATTCAGTCCCCACTGACATCCTGTTTCTATAACATTCATTTGAACAGTATTATCCTGTCTATGCATAGGTCTTCCTTCAGATTTTCTGACCAAATTTGTGTATTAATTTTTATCTGTTGCATGTGTGCTGCATGTGTCACCCATCTCATTCTGGATTTGTCTTAATAATATTCACTGAAGATTATGAATTGCAATTTCCTCCATCTTATTCTTGCTTCTTGTCTTTAAGGTGTAGGTGTTCTCATCAGCATTTTTTTTTCTCTGTTTTCTTGTATTTGTTCTTCCTTTGGGGTATAAAATGACTGTGATGAACTTGAAAGGATGCAAAGGTAGATTACAGGGCTAATTTTTCCTTACATGTGCTGTTACAGGCTGCTTAAAGTTGTAAAGACTCACTGTTACTCCATTTGATCTGTGAATGGATTTAGTGTTGTACAATGGACATGTTCCATTGTCAGTACCATGAACAATATGGAATGCAGGCTGAGGGATACAGGTGCATCTCTGTGTGTGTGACAGCCAAGCAGTGTTATTGATTACCCTGCTTGGTTATATACCTAAATTCATGAATGCATTCTGGGGGGAAAGGAAGGCACTCTTGCCATTAACTGACATTTTGGCACTGACTTTTCAAAGTTGCTGATGTGTTGTGTCTCTGATTGCTTGTCTCATCCTCAGGTCATTGCATCTTTGTTTCTCTTACCTTTGCAGTATATACTGTTAACTATTCTTTGTTGTGTCACGCAAGAGTTAAAAAGTTACATCTGTATGATTCTAGACTGTTAAGTGCTAGGTAATCTTACAAGTTCAAGAAACTCAATTGAATGACTGCAAAACCTACACTTAAAATGTTTTTTTTATACTGTCAACTTCAGTGTTGCTAGTGGTTTTTAGTGTTCCCATCTATTGTGCTCTGGTATATCAAGCAGTTGATTCATGCACTGGATTACAATGACAGCTCCTCGATCAGATGTGCACTGTAAATAGACTGGCATCATGTAATATCATAGTCTGTATATTGTTTACATTTGTGCAAATGCTGAGTTAAAGGAAACCACTAAATACAGAGGGACAGGATGGTGCTGAGTCATGGTCTGGTTTAAAGTAATGTCACAGAAGGAATCCTTCAGAAGTAGGAAAGAGACTAACATTGCAAAATATTATAAATGAACTAGGTATTGTGCTGGTGTCGGATGAATAGTGTGATGGCATATGGAAGGGGACTGGAAGTTAGTTAAACTGGGAATTTTATTTTGTCCGTTTCATAATTTCCAGTGAATACAGCTGTAGATGTTGTAGTTCTCTATAAAGAACTTTTAATTACAGTTCCATCACATTTTTTCTGATACGGTGAACCATCAGAAGAATGGTTTGTCCTTTCTCCGGGTGTCTGCATGTTTTCCACGACTGTCTTTGAGACCTGTGTCAACTCAACGTGACATTCCTCGCCATCCAGTTCCACCACTTAAGGATACACTGACCAGATTTGTCAGGTTGTATTGTATAATTATGTGTTTTATTAATTCCTTAACAGACTGTGTTGTAAGCCCTCCTGTTTCAACCCAGTGGGTTCAGTGTGATTATTCAAAGAAGTTGTACCATATACATACAAATTACATGTTTTGCTTGATCCAGTATATGACATACGTGTACAAAAGGATCTGTAGTTGTATTTAAACAGTTTACTGGTATACTTAGCACACTAGGAGGTGCTGAGGTTACTCTGTGATTGTATCGTGTATGATATGTGATGGTGGTACCAATGCTCCTATATGGGTGTTAGAATTGGACTTTTACTAAAACAGGATGCAAGAAGAACCAAGACAGAGGACAAGAAATTTTTGAGGTCAGTTTTAGGATATATACTGCATGACCATAAAACAAATGAAGAAACAAGACAAATATATGCAGTTGATATGGAATTATTGTGAATTAGAGATGCAGATGTGCACAACATTTATTAAGAATGAAAGATACAAGTGTTCCCAAGTTAATGTATGAAAGCACTCCAACTGACAGAGGAAACATTGGTCAACCCATGAAAAGATGGGGAGACCAGCATCCATGAAGACAGAAGAAGCGTGGAATGGCTTGTACTCTGTTGGTGGTGGTGATGATGACGATGATAAAAGCAAACAATATACTTACAACAGAACATGTCAACATGGCTATAACATAGTATTTGAATGGACTAGAAATAATAATCCTGTTTCTCTTTGTTAATGACTTGAATTGTTTTTTTAAAACCACTTTTGATTCTTTTCATTTATTTTGAATTTAGTACAGTATGTTTCATCTTCCTGCCCCTTGCAGTTAAGTTATTGTAAAGTTGTGGAATAATACATGATGGCTGAGACACTGAAGGGGCTGTGTGCAGACTGAGAGGCCTATGTTAGGTTCCTGGAAAGACTTTGCCAATTTATGCCCACAGCACCATGTGGAGACTGGCTCTGATGCTGCAGTCTTCCATTCATCAGGTACTAGGACATCTTCAGAGGGGTAAAGTAGTTGTAGCATGTTGCTGGCTGCTGACCTCTTATCTGTGATGCTTCCACCTTTATGAAAAGCCTATAGGCTTTACAGATGATGCAAGCCACAGAAATTGTGTGTTAATATTTTTGCACATTGGACTCAGTAATCACTAATTTAGAAGTCCGAAGAAATATAACTACTAGATTAAAACAGATTTGCACCTATACAAATGACATTGTAATAATTGGAAGAACAAAGCAAATCATAATTGACACCTTTTGCAAATTCAAATATGAGACACTAAATGCTGGACTATAAGTAAACAACAATAAAACCAAATACCTATTTTGTACCAGAAAAACAATCCACCCTACCTACATAAATACAGGAGAAGAACAGTTCAAACAAATAAATTCATTTAAATACTTAGGAACAATGATGAATACTGACAACTTTATTGAGGAGGAAATTAAAGAAAGAATAGTAGCAGGAAATAGGGCACACCGTGTTCACAAAAAATTATTTTCATCAAAACTAATATCCCGAAACATCGAACTACAACTTTATAACACGTTAATTCACCCAGTAATTGCAAAACATGAGTGCTTAACTGATGATTTTTGAAAGAGAGATCATGAGGAAAATATTTGGTCCTACAAGAACAGATGATGGCTACTGGAGACTTAAAACTAATCAAGAAATAAATGATATATTAAAAGGACAAGATATAATTGGGTTTATTAAAAAACGAAGATTAAACTGGTTAGGCCATGTTGAACACATGGCTGAGGATAATATTGGTGCAGAAGATTAAGAGATGGAAACCCATGTCTAAAAGACCAATTGGAAGACATAAAACACATTGGGTAGGTGATGTTTTGGAAGATATAAAGGAGCATAAACATATGCAATTGGAAGAAAGTAGCACAGAATAGAGCTAGTTGGAAGAAAGTGGTTGAGCAAGCCAGAACCTTAGTAGGTTGTAGCGCTTTGTAAGAAGAAGAAGAAGAAGAAGAAGAAGAAGAAGAAGAAGAAGGAGGAGGAGGAGGAGAAGGAGAAGAAGAAGATTTTTGCACACTGGGTTAAAATGTACAGCTGTTTCGTATTGATATGTGGTGCTTGTTCTTTGTATATTTATTGATGATTTCAGGAACTCTTGTGCAGTGTGTGTCACGTGAAATATCTGCTACACTTCATGTAGTTATGCAGTGGCTTATTGTGAGTGAAAAATGTTTTGTTAGTGTGCGATAAACTGTCAACTGTTAGTGGTTGCAGTCTGTTCTGCTAGAACACAGCCACCAGTGCTAAGACAGTAGACTTGTTAATGCTGTTTGAATACACTCACTAGTTGATAGCTATTTCAGTCAATGTTCAGTCCTTATTGAAGGAAAGTTATTAGGCCTTTGTCTTGTTGCTGATGTTAACAAAGTTTCCAGGTGAAGGGTATGTAGACATTTTTGTGTATGGGTCCTATGATTGGACTGCAAGGGCAGAGATTGAAGAGTACAGCATTGGTTTCCCAACCATTGCTACCCAAGCAGAACAGTATTCAGCATCATACATTAGCAATTTCAAGATATGAGGTGCTTCCCAACAGGTACCAGGAAGTGTGGCATAGAACGGTGTGCTTATGACCAAGAAGAGATATCATGAACAGTCCAACACAGTGCTGTTGCTGATGATTTAAAAAGAATATTTTATGCAGTGTGGTAAAAGAAAATTAACTACTTCAATTGGAACACTCCAGGACTTTGTGTACACATTTAGCTCAAAAATTTTAGGTAAAGGAAATAGTTATTTTTGCCTTATCAACCAGAGTTCACTAGGAAATCAAGGATATTTCTGTGTGGGAAATTTTCTTACATAGTCATTGTACAAGAACTGTATTATAGTTGTGCAAATAACATATTTTCATTTTATGTTCATATTAATGCAGTGTAACTTGATACAAACTCTATAACACTCATTATGTTCCCTTTTCTTCTTTGCTTTGATTATGCTTTTCATGTATCACTTACAGATCCAATTTTTGGTTTGTCTTGTTGAATTTAGGTCTGTGAAACCACTTCTTTCATCATCAGAGCTCTCTACTACAGAACGTCTTGTGCAAGATTTTGGTGAAGGAGATGGGCCGAAACTTCAAAAACTTCTAGAAGACAGAGCCAAGCGTATGGATAGCTGGGTATGACATTATCTAAATCATGCATTGTAATGAGAAGTGTAGTACGCATGAACAAATTCTTTAGTAGAAACAAATCACTTGCTGAAGCTGTTACTGCAGTTATTACTGTCAGGTCATGGAAAATGGTATCTTCATCTGCTGCTACCTTTCTTCCATATGTGGCAGAAAAATGGGCAGTTGTGATAGTTACTGATTCAGATACTGTTTTTTTTATCTATAAAAGTAGTAATTTAAAGTAGGCAACAAAGCTTATTATTTTTTTAATACATGTTCATGGTGACCTCCACACTTGTGTAAAAACTCGTGTAACTCACCAATTATTTCCCAACATGCAGTATGTAATATGCACTGGGACAAGTGATATGTTTGTGTGTGTGTGTGTGTATACACATATATATATATATATATATATATATATATATATAGATTTATTTTAATTCTTGGTGTTAGTTTAGCAGTATATTGTGGTGGTGAGCATAAGCTCTGCTAAGGAGCTCCAGACCTGGTGATCTTGTTTGCCATGACATGGATTCTTTTTAACAGTTTGCTGCTGAAAAAGGATTCTGCACCCTGGAGGTAATTTATATATCTCCCTGTACAAAATAAAATATTTCTTTAAAATTGGAAGAATTAGTTATATGTTTGTTAGAATTTTAGTTTGATAAAAGCACTGTTCAATGGCATAGTATAGTGCCTAAGCCTCAGTCTGGACAACTGAGGAATTGTAGCTTGATTTCCAGCAAGGCCAAGATATTTTTGTCTTCTCCAGAACATCCAGACCAGCTCTAGAACCCACCCAGCCACCTGTGCAATGGGTACTATGGTTTTTTGCCTCAGGGGTAAAGCATTTGGGGCATGAAGCTGACCACTCACAACCGTCTGATGCTGGGGTTACAAATGAGTGGATCTCTACCCTCAGTTTGTCCATATGCCCTCATGGCATGTACAGGGACAGCTTGACCTTTGACTTAGTGTATGATATTGTTTCTTCATCTTCAGTCATCATGGCAATAAACTTAATTCTTGTTTCCTTGCCACTTATGTATGGACTTAATTCTGGTTTCCATGTCAGCTATTTATGGGCTTAATTGTATAGACTTAATTCTTGATTCCTCGTCGGTTATTTATAGACTTAATTCTTGTTTCTTTGCCAGTTATGTATAGATTTAATTCTTGTTGTGTTACCAATGTCATATAGATTTAATTTTTGTTTCTTTGCCAGTCATGTATAGATTTAATGCTTGTTTTTTTACCGTTATGTATAGCTTAGTTCTTATTTCCTAACCAGTTATGTTTATACTTCATTCTTATTTCCTTGCCAGTTATATGTAGGCTGTATTGTTGACATTGTGTGTAATTTCATGTAGGACTTCTAGCCATACAGATCCTTGGAATTTGAAGACAAAGCACGTAACATGTTAATGGAGGGGGAAACCATTCACCTGGGCAACACTTACTTATTCAGGTGGAGGTTTATGTGCTAAGTGAAGTAATCCACTTGATATGCAAATAATTAAGCGGCTGTAGATATGACAGGTCTTATACTTGCCCATGGCAGTCAGTGTGGGATTTAAAGTTTTTTTCCCTTCTTCTTCTTCTTCTTCTTCTTCTTCTTCTTCTTCTTCTTCTTCTTCTTCTTCTTCTTCTCCTTCTTCTTCTTCTTCTTCTTCTTCTTCTTCTCCTTCTTCTTCTCCTTCTTCTTCTCCTTCTTCTTCTCCTTCTTCTTCTTCTTCTTCTTCTTCTTCTTCTTCTCCTCCTTCTTCTTCTCCTTCTTCTTCTCCTTCTTCTCCTTCTCCTTCTCCTTCTCCTTCTCCTTCTCCTTCTCCCTCTCCCTCTCCTTCTCCCTCTCCTTCTCCCTCTCCTCCTCCTCCTCCTCCTTCTCCTTCTCCTCCTCCTTCTCCTCCTTCTCCTTCTCCTCCTCCTTCTCCTCCTCCTTCTCCTCCTCCTCCTCCTTCTCCTTCTCCTTCTTCTCCTTCTCCTTCTTCTTCTTCTTTTTCTTCTTCTTCTTCTTCTTCTTCTTCTTCT
>Ga0123357_10015463_pt1 | contig 10005 bp, 9 predicted proteins | sample TergutEmb28metaG_FD_89873 | JGI IMG/M metagenome (GOLD analysis project Ga0123357, IMG submission 89873) | Embiratermes neotenicus P4 segment gut microbial communities from Petit-Saut dam, French Guiana - Emb289 P4 | ecosystem: Host-associated > Arthropoda: Insects > Digestive system > Gut ... | reverse complement strand
AGGTCCTGCGACCGGCCATCTCGACACAGGTTTTTCTTGGTTTCCCTGTGCCCAAAAGCAAATGCTGAGATGGTTCCCAAGATTCCAAGTTGCCACTACATGCTTCTCATGTAGCCCTCCCAACTTAAATTCAGTAGTAACCAATTTCATGTTTTGTTTACATGTAAAATAACCACTGCCACCGGGTAACAACCCAATTGCAGTTAATAAATATATTATTATTATTATTATTATTATTTACAAATTAAAGGATGGCAGAACATAAGTAACAAACACTATTCTAGTACTACTATACTACTATAGTAGGCCTATGTGAAAGTTCTGTAACAGAGAACATTTTTGCTGTGAATGGCTGTTAATCATACGCCCTACTGCTGATACAGGGGACTACCCATTCACAGCCCTTTGTGACTTTTCCAATATATTTACAACTTCACTGCATATTACAGGCTGTTAGCTCCACTGATGCATGCAAATATTTAATAAAACAGCGTGTTGTTCTATCCCATGTCACATGCCATGGAAATTACTGATATCAAATAAAGACATGCATTCTATTTACACTTTGGTTTAAACAATGATGATGATGGACAACAGCAGCAACCGGGGGGGGGATCTCCAGCTGGCTGTTTCGTCCAAACTAGAAAATGGTCATCAGAATCCAAAAAAGAGATTTATCTGGTTACAGCAATTTATATTTTGTTCTTGTGGTGTCTTTCTGTTCATAGGAAATGCTCTGGGTTTGTGCCATGTGCTGGCTAGACCCTGCCCAAAACCCAGACCTCAGATATGGGACCTGTCACCTGACCTCAGAGACCAATGGGAAATTGACCGCTCAGAGGTACAACTTCTCCGCAAGTTGGGGCATGGTAACTTCGGGGAAGTGTGGTATGGTAAGTCTGCCAATATAAGAAAATTACTCAGTACAGACTCTGCTCCATATAGTTAGTCAGTCAGTTAGTTAGATAGTTAGTTAGTTTGTTTGCTAATTGCATTTAAAGAAGCTGCTGGAATTGTTTCTGTTTGTCTTGCAGACCCATGCACATCTAATAAACTCATTTTTCATTGGACATATAAGCTTATAAGTTAAGCAAGCTATTGGGAAGTGACTAGCAACAGCTGTCAGATACAGTGATGTCCCTATACAGTACACAGTGCAATACAAAGCGATTCATTGTATCCTGTATTATAATTAAACATACAATGTTTTGAAGACTACCTTCAATGGGTTATAAATCTTATGGCATTATGTTTTTGTGAGGACATAAACATTGGAAGGAGCCATTTTTACAGGACTTGAAAATACAGTCGAACCCAGTTATAACAACATGAGTTTTGCAACACCTCATCTGTAGTGTCAGATATTCTGTGGTACCAATTAGTTCCATTATGTTAACCATAATACTATACTTCTTGGTTAGAACAACACTTGTTTATGACAACACAAAATATTCAGTTCCCTTCATGATGTTGTAACCAAGTTTAACTGTAATTTTGAGTTCTGAATTATGAATACAAACCAGTTGACTTTAATATAGACCCACTTCCTTCCAGTTACCAAATTTAATTGAAATTTGTCAACTAGCTATGTAGTTGAAATATGGATGTTTTGATGTATGGGTGAATACATGACCTCTTGCTGCATATTTGTTTTATGTGTTTCATGTTTGAAGCACATTCAAAATAAACCTGCATGAAGTACTTTCAGTGATGCGAAAGTACTTAAAAATAATTGAGGGCTTATTTTACAGAAGTATGCCAGTTAATTGAGCCCAAATTAATAAGTGGACTGAGATATCTCAGCCAGTAATTTGATTGGCTACAGCCTGAATGGCTGGGTTTTGACTCCTGGCAGAGACACCAATATATCTGCAAACTACCACATACAGATGAGCTAAGAGGCCAGCCCAGTTTGCTATTCAGTGGGTGCTGAGTCCTCTTTCTTCTACTCCAGCTAGTGCTGAGTTGTAGAAAGAGTTACAGCTTGCCAACAAGCCTTCATGACACACTGCCTATAAACAGTGGCAACTTTGACTCTGAAATATACTGACATTCACATGTTACCTGTTCAGGGAAGTGGCGAAATAACATCGAAGTTGCTGTGAAGACTTTGCGGCAAGGAACAATGTCAACACAAGCATTCCTACAGGAAGCTTCTATCATGAAGAAGTTTAGGCATGACCGTCTGGTAGCATTGTTTGCAGTCTGTTCGAAAGAAGAGCCAATCTACATTGTGCAAGAATACATGTGCAATGGGAGTTTGCTGGAATTCCTCAGGAATGGTGAAGGCAGGAATCTACTGTTTGGGGACCTGGTTTACATAGCAGCACAGGTATGATAAGAGGGCATGAGAATTAATTAGTAAAGTGCTGGACTAAATTCACATTATATAAAAAAGATGTGTAATTCATGCAAATAAAACTATTCAATTTAATATTCAGTGGGCATTCTCTGACAAAAATGAGACTGTTAGCCAGCGATTACCTTATTGGTTGTTTTGTCACATGATTTACATTATCTGTGGGTGGAAGCAAGATTTAGTTACAAGTCACAGAATAAAAACTTGAGCATTTGATGTTGTCTCTGTTTATTGATAATTTGCATCTCCCAGTGCTTAAAATGACAGAACTTTCAATTTTGTATTTTTCTTTATTCCCTTTAAGCAAGTAAGTGAAAACAGTATTTTAGAGTGTGCCACAAATATTTCATCCCACATTTTTTCAAATTCATTTTTGTAATGAACATACTGTATCTCGTTCATAACTGATAGAGTATTGCGCCTTGTTGTTTGCAGGTTGGAAGTGGAATGGAGTATCTGGAGGGCAAACAGCTGATCCATAGAGACCTGGCTGCCAGAAATGTTTTGATTGGTGAAAATAACATTGCTAAGATTTGTGATTTTGGATTGGCTCGAGTTATAGAAGATGACGAATACTGTCCCCGGCAAGGTGAGTTCAGTGTCTGATGTAGGAATTTGGTTTAGTGAAAATGCTGATAACAGCTGGGTGAGAGTAACTGCATTCCCACATGGATTTCACTATACCTGCTTCTCACGCATTATAAGATAGACAGACTTACGTAATTACTAAATTTTATGTCCTGTTGACCATGCCTCTCTATATAATCTTCTAAATGATACCAATGTGGTGCACAATATTCTGAGTATATTTAATCAATTTTATTTATAACCTCTACGTGTTTCGGACCTCTCCAGGTCCTTCGTCAGGAGGAATGACTGTATTTGTGTGACACTTGGTATTTTGTCATTCTGTATAGCTAGCTGTCTGGTGTGCAGGAGCATTTATAACCTCTACATGTTTCGGACTTCTCCAGGTCCATCATCAGGAGGAATAACTGTATTTGTATGACGCTTGGTATTTTGTCATTCTGTATAGCTGTCTAGTGTGCAGGAGCATATGCTCCTGCATACCAGACAGTTAACTACACAGACTGACAAAATACCAAATGTCGCATAAATGCAGTTATTCCTCCTGATGATGGATCTGGAGAGGTCCGAAACTTGTAGAGGTTATAAATAAAATTGATGAAATATAGTCAGAATATTGTGCACCATGTTGGTTTCATTTACAAGATTACATAATTACTGTCTGTGTAAGTGTTTTTGGAATAAGCCGACAGATTTTACATGAAATTTGTTATGACCGTCATCTCATTGGAATATGTTTGCTCCATGTGTATACTTTTAATCATATCAGTGCCAGAGTATTGTTTTCTGCATACCCTCTGGGCCAGGTTTCTCTAAAATAAGTTTCAGCTTTAAGTTACCATATTATTTAAAGCTTATAGCTACACAGTATGTGACTGAACCAAAGATTTGTTATTGTTTATTTTTAAAATGTTTTTCATAAAAATTAAATATGTTTGATTCTGTACACTGTTTAAAGCACTTGGATTGTCATACTATTAGGGGGCACTCCAATCTCCCACGTTTAAATTTCCTGTAGTTTGTGGTAACATGACAGACATACAAATTTCTGATGTGTGGAGGCAACACTTGCGCCAGATAATACAAGGCCCTGAAATAATGGGTGATATTAAGATACTGAAAATAATATAGGAGAAAACATAGAGTGGTTGGCACTGTGACAGTTATTGGTATCTTTTAATTCTTTTGTGCTGTCATAAGGTTTTAGCTGTAATGGCACCATCTCTGAATGATATTCGTATTCATGGATGTTTGGTCTTTCATATGGTACCTGAGTTACCAACCAGAAGCACTTTGTTTAGCATCACGGCCTCTCAAAATCAGATGCTGTTAACGGCATAAGCAAAGAAAGACAATTTCTTAAGGTAAGGTTGAAGCAAATTACTTTCTAATTTCTGAGTTTTATTTTGTATGGTAAATGGCAGCTTTATGGAACCTACACATATATTTTCCTGAAGGGTTGCTCTATGTATGCAAATTTGGATTGGCTAACCAATTTTGTCAAAAAAAAAAGGCAGAGTGCCAGCAACTGTAATGAAAAAGTACAAAATTGTAGTCATTGGCATCCTGTGCCAATAACTGTATAAAACAGCCATGTGTTCTTAAGTTACATTTTTTATCCTCACCTTTACGTTTTTGATAAAGGAATCACCAGTTTAATTCTCACGTGGTTGTAATAAACTTTAACAGTAGTTGGCATGGGGTGCCAGAGCACTATGAGGTGTGCCAACTACTGTCAATTCTGCAGTTATTGGGAATGCCAAAATGTTACCTGATGACATTTACCAACATTTTTATTCTTCAGCATGAATAGAGTTGCATCTGGGGGATTAAGAATAGCGCAGGAAAGAATGTGTTCACAACCCTGCAGGTTTAGAGGCAGCTTTACCAGAGATAAGAGGGAGTGTAGCCAAAAATGCAGCAGTGAGAAGGTACAATATCCCAAGGTCCTCCTTACAGTTTTGATTAAGTAGCAAATTTTCAAAACCTCCTATGGGACCTCCACCAGTATTTAATGAAGGTGAAGAACAAGTTTTAATCAAATAGATAACTGACTATTTACAAAAAGAATTTCCTCAGAGGAAGCTGGGTGTCCAGTTGCCTGTTAAAGAATTCCTAACTGTAAACCAAAAAAACACCTTTTAAAGATAATGTGCCTGGAAATGGATGGCTTCAAGCATTCAATCACCATTATCCTATGTTGTCCACTTGCACTAGTGAAAGTGTAACCGCATCCAGTGCCACACTGGGTGAGGCAGATATCAGAAAATGGTAAACAAGCTCTTTATTATTGTGGATTTTTTAGGAAGCTGGCACTTCCCAACATAATGTATTTTTCTTTTTCAATTGCAGGATTTAGCAAGTTGAAGATGTCTTAGAAGAAGAAAAATTATTGAACATTATTCAGGACCCACCAAGATTTTTCGACAGTGATAAATCAAGTTTTCAATTCTTCCCAGAGACTGGAAAAGTCTTACCATGCAAAAGGGACAAAAATGTTATGCAGTTGATAGTGGCCTCGCAAAAGTGACTGTAACAGCCATTTTTGCCTTCTACGCTTCTGGAACAATGTGCCCACCCATGTTGATATATCCATACAAAAGAATACCATCTGAAATCACATACAGAGTGCCTGATGACTGGAGCACTATCAAAAACATACAAAATGTTTGAAGAAGTTGTAGGAAGTCAACTTATAACAGAGCTCAAGATAAGAGAAGGAAAAATAAGGCAGAAACTGCACTCAAGAAATGGAATGATGCATTAGAAGACACGTCATCAGAACAGCTAGAATGTCAGGTAGCAACAGTGTAATAATGCAGAATCAAGAAATATAGGTCAGGAGCAAAAGGAAACAAACAATCGTACATTTGCTTTTGATGTGGCAGAGATTACTCCAAGCACTCTGGATGAAAATCCTAGCACAAGCACAGCCATACATACGTGTACAGGATCCAAAAACAAGCTTAATGATCAACACATTTCTCCCATCTGAGAAGCTTTGAAATGGCCAAACACACAGAAAGGAAAGTGCAAGAGAAACAGAGATCTCCATTTGTAATAGCATGTAGAGCATGGAAAGCTTTATTTCAAGAGAAAGAAAACAAGAAAAAAGAACTTGCTAAAATGGAAAGAAAGGAGGGGAGGGGGGAAGAAGTGAAAAAGGACAAAGCAGATACATCTAGTATTGAAAAAATCAGTGATTAAAGGGGAAAATGTTTTAACTGTACTAAGAACATTAAACTGACAGTCCTACCATGCTCATTATGCAACAAACTTTTCCATAAGAAATGTGTTCCATATAATCATAAAATGCAAACACATGAAGAAGATTCCTATGTCTGCCATATGTTTTTGGTAAGCAGAGAGTTCCTGTGATGTGGCTGTGGATGATTCTGACTGGCCAAAACATCCTGAATTACATTATTCTAATGGGTGTCAATGACGATACAACTATATATGTGAGTGCCAGTTACTATGTTTTTCAGTATTTTTTACTTAACATTTTCTTAATTAAACAAATGTTAGAGAAAATATAAAAAAATATATCTTTTTAATCCTTCAGCTGTCCTTATTTTAATTCCATGGTCAAAATATGTCATAACGTCACAATGGTATGTACAGCAATAAAAGAACAAAGGAAGGTGTCTTAATGGTGCCAACCACTCCGTGTTTTCCCCTATATAACTTTTGTTACATAATTCTTCTTACAGAATCAAATTCATGTTTGGTATTTGGTTTGATTTTGGTAAGTAATGAACCACCAGAGTTAGGCATTTGAAATTTGTAGAGATATATCATAAACATTAGCTGCATCTGACAATTTTAACATGACACAGTCTGTACGTAAGTGATAAACTCTTCACCAGAAAAAGAAGATGAAAATGATGATCATGATGATACACTGTCACATATTTGGAACTATGGGTAGCAGGAAAATTTAGCTGGACTGTGAACTGACTGTAGGACCATCTGTGCACAAATTCAGCTTGCTGGCTGATGAGTTATATTACTTCTTGTTGTTGGATTATAAATTTACGTTATTGAAATAAGATAATAATATGTGCCCAAGGCTGAAATGGGTAGGGTGACCAGATGCCCTCTTTTACCCAGATATGTTCCCTTGTTAATGGTAATTTTTGGTTTCCAGTTTCTTTTTCTTTCTTTCTTTCTTTCTTTCTTTCTTTCTTTTTTTGTTGTCAAATTGATGGAATGATCTGTTTATGCGCATTTAATTCTTTCACAATTAAGACCTTCAGTCTGGTCACTCTAGCAACAGAAATTTCTTTTGGATGTTTTAGATCATGAATGTAATGACAGTGTGTAACTCTGTAGTGGAAATTGTGTGGTATCTGTTCAATGGAATTTGATAAATGGTTCCTGTATGTGTTTGTATAGGGTCACGGTTTCCAGTGAAATGGACAGCCCCTGAAGCAATATTTCGTGCAAAGTTTTCCATAAAATCAGATGTGTGGTCTTATGGCATACTGCTCATGGAGTTGTTCACCTATGGACAAGTGCCCTACCCAGGTAAGTCTGTCCGTGACTCTCAAGAAAGCGGAAGGTGGACTTATCCTGTCAGCAGTATAAAAAGGAACTTTGGATATGTTGCAACTGTGCAGTTATGATAAGGGAGTAAGATTTCAGTGTATGATTCTCAAGACAGATGATAGAAAATATGCAGCAGTACATATTGTAATGGAAGTACAACAAAAATTTATCATGGCAGCTGAAAAAAATGTAACTTGAGGACATATGAAGTGAGACTTGAGGTTCTCACATTAGTGATGTTGATAGTTCAAGTCTTCTGAGACTGGTGAAGATTAAAGCCTTCTGAGACAAGATGACAAGTCAAGTAGTGAATATTTACTGAAGTATTGGAGGATCTTGCTGCCTCTATATTCAGAACTTAGGCCAGTGGTCTCAAACATGCAGCACACCTTTCCTTGTCAGACATCCCTCTCAATGATCTTATTACAATTACAGAATGTGGCCCAGATCAGTATCAATTTTTTTTTTTCAGTTAAAATGTTTTGTGACTGAGGGCTCAACAATGCTTTTCATCCCTGAAGAGTAATGCATGACATATGTTAGTGGAGGTAACACTGTAGTAAAGTTTTAAAGTCACTAAATACAACATATTTTGATTTTGCTAATGAAAGTACTAAGTGCTCTTAATGGTGTGTTTAATTTTAATGAAAACACTTACCCTCTTTATTTCCTTAAAATAATGTGCAGCCCAACTTGAATTTTGGAATGTTTGTTTGAGTAGGTACTTGAGTTTGAGAGCCCTGGTCTATGCAGGCCGAGAAATGGATTGCATAAACCCTGAAGATGGAGGCAGCAAGCTCCTCCAAAACACTGGTTACTATATACCACACAAAATGGTGTCATATTCCAGAAGACTTGAATACTGACATATGAAATTTGTGCAGGTTTTGAATATATGTATATATATTTATACATACACTGGTTGTGCTAGTTAATGTGCAAGATCTAATCCTTAGAAACTGTTGAATGTGCCACATGAGTAGCAAATTTACAAGGTCCTTATTTTGTCAGAAAATATTGCTTTGTCACTTCCTGCTCACTCACTAAAAGTACTGTATCCCACTCAGCCAACCACCCACATACATAATGGAATAGTGGTGGGAAGTGACAAATGATATTTGTTTGATAAAATAAGGGCTCTGTGTTATTGTATAAGAATTTCAGAAAAGTTCTTAATTTATGCTGTCTTTTTGGTCAGGTATGCATGGACGGGAAGTTATCGATCAGGTAGAGAAGGGATACCGAATGCCCAAACCTCTGTCGCACCATATACCTGATAGCATCTATAAGCTTATGCTGCAGTGTTGGGATGCTAACCCAGAGAGCAGACCAACATTTGAGTTCCTGAATCACTTCTTTGAAGACTTCACTATCACTTCTGAGATACCCTACCGAGAAGTGATGGACTAATGTTATTTTTTATTGTTACGTAATATATTCACTAATTGGAAACAGTGTTGCCACACCTCTCATCAGCATTTCAGAACTTTGAAAGATTTTGTGGAGGATTTTTGACAGCCTCAGTTGTATGCTGTTTGTATAAGTCGAGGTAAAATGTCAGAACAGGTCATTGGGTGGGGCAAAAATCTTTACTTGCTAAATCTGAGTTATTTTGGAGCAGAAAAGGAAGTGCAAGAGGTGCCTTGCCATACATTGCAAGTCCATGTTATTCTTGCTAGCCTGTACTTCCAGTAAATTCATCTGTCCAGTCTGCCTGTACCATTCTGCCACTCCTTGTGTCTTACCAAGTGCTTATATGAAGTAGGCTCAATGGAAGCCCACCCAAAGGGGATTACCAAAGATTCAGGTTCATTCAATTGTCACTTTTCCAGTGACCAGTGGCAGAGCTAGATATCACCATTAATAACCACAGGCAAAGGAATTTTAGCATACAATGGAGACATTGTGGCTGTCTGTGATGGAAATAGAGTTTGAGGCATAAATATTTGCTCACATGTAATCTTTATTATCTTAAATCATAAGGTCCCCTAGTTGTGTGATCTCTTATTCTGAACCTCTACAGAAGGAAGTTAGAAGATGATGATTACAGTCTGATGCCACCATGTAGCAGGTTTTGAGACTCAGTGGGATGTTGAACCATGTATTTTGACTGTTCATCACTGGGCCAAATACCAGTAGATCTTGAATAATTGCCTTTGGGCAGATTTCAGTTGGAACTTTCCTTATATGTGTGTCTGAAGTTGAAGCATGCCATAGCTGATTTTTGTTCAGATGTGCTGAATTTCGGCATGAAATGACAACTTTTCAGTGTTTTTTCCCGCGGAGCTAGAAGTTATTTTGAGAGGTTCAGGGGTTGCTTCATGTCGTATATTTTGCATTATGATTTCTGAATCCTGTATCTGGTAAGGATGAGGCACATTTTTTTTTTTTTAATTTAGGCACTTTTGAGGGTAAAGTTGATAAATTAATTTTTGATGTAGGTAAGTTCACTGCTGAACACAGTGGGGGGGGGGGGGGGGGGTGTTATGGTGGCGACCTATTGGTTT
>Ga0123357_10015462_pt1 | contig 10005 bp, 4 predicted proteins | sample TergutEmb28metaG_FD_89873 | JGI IMG/M metagenome (GOLD analysis project Ga0123357, IMG submission 89873) | Embiratermes neotenicus P4 segment gut microbial communities from Petit-Saut dam, French Guiana - Emb289 P4 | ecosystem: Host-associated > Arthropoda: Insects > Digestive system > Gut ... | reverse complement strand
GTGATGTGGTTACATGTCGTAGAGCGGCATGCTGCTCTACGACATGTAGAACTTTAGTTAGGTACAGATAAAGCTCCCTGATGATGGTCATTAAAGACCGAAACATGTAGGAGAGATATTATTATGCATGTTAATGTAAATTTTAACATTTTTAACCAAATTAATAAATAGTGCATTTGTTGGTGTGAGAACTGCGTACATTTCAAAATGCACGGTGCAGCGATTAAAAAAAAAACTCAAAATGAATTTTCGCAGTTTTGAGCGATGAGGAGCGAAAACTGCGAAACGGGGCCGGAAGGCGCAGTGCCACCAGACCCGCTTCAGCAGCTGTCCGTGGCTGTGGCTGTCACCTGCCGACCCAAGAAACTGAAATTCCTGCCCATTCCCGAAGAACTGCCGCTATTGGTCAGCAGCATGCAGGACTCGGATCACACTGACGAGGAGGATGATGATGATGAGGTGTCTACAGCCCTCACCAGCACTCCAGACACCGACATCAGCAGCGAGGTAGGACGATCGCAATAAAGAAAAACCTAGCTCTCTGACTCCTTAGGGCAAAGTCCTGCCTGAAGAGATGCTCAGGGAAACTTCCGTCCTTTCCGAAACCCGAAGTTTCGTTACTGTCTTCACAGCTGCCTGCTACTGAGCCTATTCTGAGCCACATTAACCCAATCACAGACTCCCACCCTATCTGTGCAAGCAAGAACTTCACGTTGCAAACGACATGAAGGCACGTGGGAGAACGAGTTTGTAGTTCCGCTATACCCATTCTTGGCAGTAATTAGAGGTGAATGGTCAGCTTCACGTCCCGGTCGCTTTGAAAAAGTCGCCGTGCCCATTCAATATGAAGCTGGGTGGGCCCGGAACGGGTCTGAATTCTTCACAAAAAAAATATCTTGCTCTCTCGTCAGTCGAACTGCGATTTCCTCCTTTTTAAAAATCAATTTTAACGTTATTCTTTTATTTATTATTAGGCCTTAAACTTTTTTCTTTTTTTTTCCTAATATCATATAACAGATCGTGACCGAAGCGGATCTTGGAATTAAGGAAATAAGTTCCTTATTTACTACGTAGTCTGTCTTGCGACAGGTCCATATTGCCTTCCAAAGCGAATTCTCCAGGGTTTGATCTGGTGCTTTCTGTATTCAGTTCATGTATCTTGTGTTTTCCTCAAGGTCATCCAGTAGCTGCTTATGTCTTGTTTCTCTTCTTCCCGTCCCTTAATCTTTCCTTCAATAACGTGTTCTAGAAGGCAGTTCCTACGCAACGTGTTACAGATTTAGGTTACTTTCTTTCGTTCATTGTGTATAGTATGTTCAGTTCTTCTTTGCCTCTATGTGACACTTCTTCATTTTTCACGCGATCGGACCAGTTGTTCACAATACTACTCCAACACCACTTTTTAAAACTTCCAGATATTTCTGATCTATTTTTCAACGTGTCAAATTTCAGCACCTTAAGGAGCTATGCTGCAAGTGTAGCTTTTCCTTAGTTCCTTCCTCAAATTTAAGTCCAATTTGCTTCCGGAAAAAAGTCTTCTTGTTGCACGACAATCCTATACCGGATTTAAATTAGTTCTTAAGTGTATAAAAGTGGCAATGCTCCCTTCTGACCTTTGCATCTGGTTAGTCGATTTAAGGACTGAGGTTTTCCAGGGCTTAAACAGTTTACTAATGTGGATTTCAAGAGTAAGATATTAGTATGAGAGAGAAAAAAAAAATGGTACTGGTAAGAGGGGGGAAGTTCGGATTTTAAATTAATTGAATTGTCGTTACCAGTGGTAAAATTAAATAACAACAATATTGTACTAAGGCCGTGATTTTTGCGTCGTTGGTATTTGTGTGGAAGAACAGGGAAATCCATGGAGTAATACAGAAGCGAACAGCTTGTGCACAATGTAACACGCATGCGCACTGCGACCAGACACATTTTCTTAGTATTTTGTGTTCCAAAATACGAGACAATTATTGTCTTGTACACAGTTTTTAGCGTCGTTAAGCCAAGAAATATGGAAACCAGTTTTCATTAAAATGCGGGGGCTGTGGTGATTATAACATCCTGTGTGACGTAAGAAAGTTACGTATGCTTGTTTTTCTCTTCGCCAGGCAATAACAGATGAAATGTGTGTTTGTAATTGATCCACCCACGAGGGGCATCTCCTTCCTGTCCACACAGTTACAAACTCTTCCGGCTAGCTCTTGTTCTCTTTCGCTCTGGTTAATTTCTAAATAGACATCGCTAACTTCAGCAGTAAATACGTCATTTCTCGGTAGCAGAAATACAGTCTGAAAATTGGAAACAAAATTATAGCAAAAATACCAGAAGCAGGTCTAGAAGATTAGAATACAATGAAGTAAAGTTTGGGTTCGAGTCCTTCCGGACCCGCTGCACCTAGGCCTTAATTGTAGGCCCTCTGTGCCCCATATTTTGTACTAAGTTAAAGGAGCCCTGTTCCTTTAGCAAGGTTCCAGATGGCCCCCCGTACCTAGTTTCAGAAGCAGGTCTAACTGAATGCTTTGTTAGCTTTAGGTTCTCGGGGCTGTGACAGTGACAATGCCTTTCTTACGAGATCAGTCGTCGTTTAACTTGGCAGATATATACCAACGTTTCGATGGACCGTACTGCCTTCAACTTCAGGTTACAGGAAGTAAAAGAGTTCTTGTAAATGAATTGAAGTTATAGGGTTACAAAACATTTTATGGCCGCTATCAAGTATGTAGTAAAACCCTCTAACAACACAGCCTGACCTATAATTTTTTTTCTGCCCGTATAGTTAGTAGCAGTCCTGTTTTTTATTCGAGGGTTCTTCAGTTAAAGGCTGGACCCAGAATCTTTGTTTTTATTTTTCTCCCTAGTAGCTCCCGCAAAAGTCCGTGAAAATATTTCAAATTACGACACTATCATCTTCTAGCACGCCTGTTTCACTTGCTGTTATTACGTCCTACATAAGTCTTACCTATATAGCAGTTTAATGTTTTCCAAATGTCTATCACCACACGTTACTTCGGCGTCGAAAAGCAAGTGACGCCATTTGCACTTCCGCAGCATAAATTCGAAGTCCGCAGTTCCGCCATGTTGTTCTTACTGATTTCATAAAATTAAAAGGTTTAGCTTTAGGGTGTCCTCGAATGATGTAATGTGCATTTCAAGTTCAGTGAAAATAGATCAGCTGCTTCAAAATTAGCACATGCGTGCACATACGCACACATTTACGCTGACAGCATGATGGTGCCGAAACTTTCTACTGGATTTTAAGAGGATTTGACGTAAAAGTTGAACAAAGATAAAGGAGGAAGGAAAAGAGAGGAGAAAAGGGGCAAGGGAGATGGGAATAAATTTCATTACATAAACTTTCAACACACATGCCTAAACGTCAGTGAACATGTAAATATGTAGACTTAAATAATTTTCTACTCGCATTACATACAGCAGATCATAAAACATAAAGAAATCTTGTATTCTAATTCGTATAATGTGTCAAGTAAGGGGGTTCAACAGTGTGAGAACTTTTTTTCGAACATAATCTGTGAAAGCAACAAGTGACGCAATGAAGGCGTTAGACAAACAATAACCGTACCACGTGTTATGTTCTGAAGTAGATTATACAATTTTGGTATATTTTTTGTGGAAATAAATAACACCATGATAATTCTATTCACAAAATCCGTCTTCTAATTTGATCTCCGGACCTCCATTATGTGAACCAAGTTCTGTTTCGTGGAAAGTTAAGTAACAAGTGGGCTACAAAGAACTGCTGACTTTGGGGTTCGATCGACTGACTACTGCGTGCAGCGACACAGCTGTTCCCTTGCTGCAGCACTTTAAATCAGTTCGATACATTCGCTGTGTATCGATCTGTTGTACATATATTCGTAGTTTTTGTGTGTTTGTATAGTGATCTTTGTTGCTTTGGGCCGGCAGCTGGACGCTGCCAATAAACTGCCATACTATCTTTTCAACACACATAAACTCTAGAGGCTATTCTTAGCCTGCTTCTGGCACCTGAAGTTTCCACATGCAGCCATTTACTCTGGATTAATGTTACATTTTATCGACCATGTTAACATGCTACCCTGAAAGGATCGTAAACTTTTATAATACGAAATGTGGCACATTTGCTCTTGTGCTTTCCATGCAGTATAGCTTTATTCATTCTTAACCTAATCATTAGGTGATTGGTCATCTTCGCGCCTTAGCCACCGCACTTCCGGGTGTAAGAGACCTGTTTCTCCGTTGAATAGGAGGTTGGATGGTCCCCAGGGAAAATGTGAACTTTCGGAGAAGAAAGGAAGCGCTTGCGTTTGCCGGGAATCGAATTCATCCAGCCGTGAGCCTAGTCGCAGTGCTGCACCATCACAGCTCCTACACAAATGGTGAGAGAATAGTAAAGGGAGTTCTTTCACCAGATAGCGCTATAGGGCGGTGACTCTCCTCTTCAACGGCAAAGACGGTTGCAGCTTGAAGATTATCACTCTCCTCCAATCAAATTGAAGTCTCGACGTGCAAATGTGTAGCGAGGCATTTGGCACAGTGTTAACTTGTTATCTTTTGCACGTGGCCTGCATGACTCTGCCAACACAGAATGTGCGTGCGGAGACAGAAGGAACCCATTGTCAGCGTTAAAACAGCTGGTGATCTGTCAATATTAGTCATCCACATGTGTCAGTCTAGACCAACTTGCTGAACTGCACGTGCAGTTTTAGAATAGGTTGAGATCCGCCATGAATTTGGCACTGCTGTGTTAGGTTAGTAAGTATTTAGACGAAATTTGTCAAATGCTGACATTGTTTAGAGTCATATGAGGTGAGATCGTGGTCGATCAATGTGACACGCAGAGACAAATCGACGGCGGTCGTGACCTATTTCAAGTATGCACTTCTTATTTCAATCCCCTATACTTTAGGGCTCAGATGGGAGAATAATATTAAAATGGATTCTTAAGAAGTGGGATGGAGGGGGCATGCATTGGATTGATCTGGCTCAGAATAAGTAAAGGTTGCGGACTTTTGTGAATGCGGTAATGAACCTTCGTGTTGCATAAAACGTGAGGAAATTTTTGACTAGCCTAGAACCCGTTAGCTTCTGAAGAAGTACTGCTCCATGGAGCTAGTTATCTATACAATCAACCTTCGTAACTTTGTTGTCCCGACGCGCACAGTCTGGTAGGTGATCCTCTTCCGGGAAACGGGTGTGGTTCACCGAATCACATATAGTTTTAATTATTGTCTTTTCACTTACGTTTTATTTATTCATTTTATTCTTGATATAAAATAATGTAGCACTATATCCAGCAAAACAACTAGATAATTTCTAGGAAACTGACATAGCCACTTTTCTGTACTCCTACCTACACCACACTCGAACGCGACTGACTTCCTTACTGGACTGCTATCAGCTCCTAACGTTTTCTCATTTAAATCTCTCCCCTCCTTCCTGTCGTCAACGGTCCCGAATATACGCTGACAGATTAACTAACAATGCATGCCATGAACCGTCCGTAACTGACGCCAGCAATCCTAAGAAACACCTATACTAAAAATGATCGACTACAGTTAGTTAGCTAGTTAGTGAGTTAGTTAATTAGCTGGACTTAAGGCTAAGTTTAATGTTAGTCATTCCGTTGTGTTTATCTATACATATGTAGTACAACGTATCAGTCAAACACAACAGTTTGTTGTGTTTGACTGATACGTTGTACTGTGTATGCTTAGGGCTAAGGTTTAGGTCTTACGAAAGCATCAGAATTGGTCTTAGCGGGGTAAAAAAAAAGTTTTATTATACATGACCCATAACCAAGAGGTTCATAAACTGTACATATTACCTGACAGCTTCTACTCCCCCTTCTGAGCCCTCATGGTCCGTTCTAAGGTGAACCGTTTACCTTTAACTGTACCTCTTACTCCACATCAAGAAGTATGATAAGGATGTAACATACAGGACGAAAAGGGGAGGTGAGAAAGGATACCCGATTTGTTTGTAAAACTTGATAGAAATGGAAAGCCTAGGAGACTTTGTTTCGATGAGAGGGTAATACCGCAACAGAGGGGAAGGACCGGATTGAGTCGACTAAGTTTATAGTTCAGTGATGGAATTTTGTAAAGATGTGCCATGTAGGAGCAAGGGTTTCTTGAATAGCTAAGTGACTTGAGAGGTTTAAAGCTTTATAACTTGAAACACGGAGCTATTAAACAAAATGAACTCTCTAAGGACAGGGTCCGATGGCGGAATTGGAGGTAGGGGTTACTGGCCGTCTTGTTCTGCAGCAACACGGGATTTCTTGAATAGGTTATCTCGCACCTTTTATCGGTTGAGAAGGTGGAGGTAGGTTCTTGGGGAAGCAGTTCATTTCACAAAAACTTTTGGGATCCCCATGTGTTGAAACATAATTGTGTGGAGGTTCTTACATTAGCCGAGCAGGCAAGCCGGTTTTGCGACTCCCTACCCATTCGTAGGCGCATGCACATCTCTGTAATTACTCCATTTGGTCCATACAACATTAAATTCCTTTCGCATCCATTTTGCAGTACGGAGAAATACAGTAATTCCGTTTTTTTTTCCCCCCCGCCCCGCAGAACTAGTTTATCATCAGACCCTAAAAGACCTGGAAACGATGTTTTTGTTACGCATTATATACACACAGCGGCTGCTTTGTGTTTTGTCAACCCATCGGCATAGCAACAGAACTGGCAGTGGCACCAAAAACGCAACGCCATAATACGCTAGAGCTAGGTTGCCTCGTCTGGCAGCGATTGATCCGTCAGCTCCTCGTGTTAGGCTTAACAAAGGAACTGGGCGCGTGGGTGACGAGTTACAGCTACAAAACCAAATCAAAAAGAATAGCCCAATATTAGTTTATACCTTACACACTGAAGTTGATATCGTTTATGTGTATTTTAAGGCCACAGATTTCGCTGTACAACTTTGTAAAATCGACAAAAATATACCGGCAATAAAAAATTGTTTTAATAGCTTCCATTTAAGAGGCGTTCTAAATTTTTTTTTCCAAAGTACCGTCTATACACAACAATTGAATATCAGTTGTAGTTTTGCAACTGGCTAATCAGGCTACATGTTTCGGCCGTTTTATCCGGCCATCATCAGGCCTACAGAATAATATTGTTTTATTTTGTGTCTTGTATGCGGCTGGTGATGTGATAGGGACCTTAATATTTGCGTAATTTGGAATAATCTTTTTGGTAAGACACTGTTTGTTAAAGAAAATGTCGGCGTTATAGTTTAGTACCTTCATACACAATGTTATTCTGTAAACCTGATGATGGCCTGATAAAATGGCCGAAACATGTGGCCTGATTAACCAGTTGTAAAACTACAACTGATATTCGATTTTTTGACGTTTTGCTGACCCTGCATCTCAGTATACTTATCTCAGTAATTAAGCAACTTGATGCACAAAATTTTTGTTTTACAATAAGTTTATTTCATGCCTCTACATGTTTCGAGTACATGTGCTCGAAACATGTAGAGGCATGAAATAAACTTATTGTAAAATAAAAATTTTGTGCATCAAGTTGGTTGATTACTGAGATAAATGATATTCAATTGTTTGGTATAGACGGTACTTTGCAATAAAATTCATTACACGTGCACAACGGGATGGCGTCATTCAAATTTAAGAGGCGTTTACTTTGAAGTATTACGTATCATGTCTGCTTTGGGATTTTAAGGAGATGATAAATGTAAGTTGCACGCCATGAAATCGCGTGTTTTGGTCTGTAGGTACAGCTCAACGAATTCTTAACATCAATAGTGGACTTGGGTGATTAGTTCTAAAGTTACGGTTAAAATTTGCACCTCCCATGTCAATAGAACTCCATTTAGTGTTGCCTGTAGCTTGACAAATGCAGAACTGTACCTGTCAAAAATACTGCTGGAAAGACGATAGCGACAGGTGGAAAACAAGCCGTAGGTGTTGTGACAGTACTGCACACAAAGAGGCGGCGTTTCGAAGTAGAACCAGTCAGCCTCACACACCAGTTACATTAGGGATCTCATTCGACCTGACTTTCCTACCACAGTCCCGGATTTATGAGTTTTAAAGAACCCTGTTTCGGTATCCCCAGGATTGGGCCGAAATTCGTGGACGATACGCGTAGGCCAATAATTTGGCACACCTTAAATCCAATATTCTTTTTTTTTTTTTTTTGACCTAGGACAGGCTTCCAAGCATTGCTGCTGACGAATGCCCACTTTGCGAATATTCCTCAGAGAAATCCTTTCGCGTGCGGAGACGTGACGTTACGGTGTATTTCTCAACGATATATTCACAAAGTCATGCGTCAGGCAAGTTATTACTTAGTGTAAGGTACGTTTCTCCCTTCAACAAGCCATGAAGCCACAGAGAAGGTTAGAGGTGTAGCTCTTCGTAGTTGGAACCACGGGGCTAGGTGGTAGTGGTTAGTCAAACTAACCCCCGACCTCTTTACCTTCAGAAAATATCCCCAGTGTACAGGAGGCACGCGGTGGCGCAGTTGGTTGAGGCACTGCGCTAAAAGCCGGAAGGTCGCACTTTCGATTACCGGTTGTATCATTCGAATTTTTCGTTGATATAACTATGGCCCTGAACTCCACTCAGCCTCTAATAGAAATGAGTACCAGGCCAGTGCGTGGGGCTGAAAACCCTGTCACCTTCATGTACCGATTGTCTTGAAATCCTGAAACCTTGAGAGCCTGTAACAGTCCTGTGTAGATTTTGTTCTACCGTTTACAGGGAGCTAGATGGGCCCCAGGTTTGTTCTGGACGGGTGAAAAGTAAAGAAAATTTCTCTACCTGACCGAAATTCGAAACCCGAACCGTTCAGCCTGTACATATGTCTAAATGTAGATAGAACTACACTTTTGCCGTCGAACACAACACAGGTTTATTTAAAATCGAGTTGAGCCTTTACATGTATGGTGTTTGTTTCGGCCCTTTCTCAGGCAATCATCAGGCTTGTCAATATAAAAGATTGATAAATGTGGAAATTAAAAGGAATGGCACTATTTTCTCGTCAAATGCGATAATATTCATATCAAGCGTCGTGAAAATCGTTGACTGGTTCAGAAGTTGAAAGAGGGACACACACACACTCACGCACGCACACACTCACACAATCTCACACACACACAAACGCTCATACACTCACACACTCACGCTCAAACACACACACTCACTCACTCTCTCACACACTCACTCTCATACAAACACTCACACACACACACTCACACACACACTCACACACACACTCACACTGGTGGTCTCGAGAGCCTAATTTCTTCCCCTTTGGGAAGGGAAGTAGTAATCCTGCCTCATAGTTCAGAGGTGCTACTCGCAGCTCACGGTGATTGTCAAACGTCAGTCGTGTCTGCTTACTTAGGAATCTTGTCGGGTCTGAGATTGGTGGTTCTGATGTTGGCACCGGTTTTGTTCGTAGGTGAGAATTGCCTTAGCATTAGCAATGTGTGAAGCAGATATATTTATGCGCTTGTGCCTAGGTTGCAGGACCCTTTAAATTTCGTTTCGTCCTGACTTGTTTAATCATGTAATCATTTATTTATTTAAAACTTTATCCATCCATTCAAAGATCAGACTGCACAAAATAAGATTTTTTCTGTGAAAAAGATTAAAAACATGAACTTTATCGATTGTTTTTCATGGGTTCAGTTCTGGCCTAACCTACAATGACCAGTACACTGGGGATATTTGATAACAAAGTTTTGAAAAAATATTTTGCCTGAATAAAGAACAAGACAGACAATGCACGCATAACGTAACAGTGACACGCGTTTCTGCAACCATTGTTGCAGTAGAAAAGCTTAAGTATTCCGTATTCTGAAAGTGTGTTTTTGTAGCCTTAGTTATTCACAATACAATGCGCACGCGCCTAGCTGTCATCTATCGCCTGTCCGGCTTTACAATGTTTCCCCCCCCCCCCCCCCCCTCTTCCTTCAACACAAGCTTTTTTTAACAAAAACAACTTTTTGGTTTAGAATATACTGGTTTTTTTT
>Ga0123357_10015461_pt1 | contig 10007 bp, 8 predicted proteins | sample TergutEmb28metaG_FD_89873 | JGI IMG/M metagenome (GOLD analysis project Ga0123357, IMG submission 89873) | Embiratermes neotenicus P4 segment gut microbial communities from Petit-Saut dam, French Guiana - Emb289 P4 | ecosystem: Host-associated > Arthropoda: Insects > Digestive system > Gut ... | reverse complement strand
GCGGAAGACGAAGTGGATATAGAACGTTCCGACGGAACCAGCTTCACCGGCAAGGGGTTTTCCGCCGATGCCCGTAACCGTATCTGGACTTTTTCGGGAGAAGTGAAAGGCCAGTATGTGGAAAAGGACGATAATAAAAAAGATACCAATAAAAAGGAAACTACGGAACCTGCCGTAACAAGCGGAGATCAAACCCAGATACCCGGGACAGGAGAAGAGCCGGTACAGTCCCTTTCTTCGCCTGTGCAGTCACCTTCTGTACCGGAGGCAACTGTCTCTGTACCGGAGGCGTCTGTTTCTGCGCCGGCGCAGCCTCAGCCGGCGCAGGCTCCGGAGCCGCCGATTCCCGTAGCGCCAGAGGATAAATAAATGAAAAACCTTTCCCTGGTTTGTATGCTTCTTGTTGCCGCGATTTTCCCTCTTAAAGGGGACACCTTTACCTTCAAGGCCGACCGTATGTCGGGAGGAAAAGCCACCGGCAGGGAGATCACCTTACTTACCGGGAATGCGGAAGTGCGCTCGGACAAGTTATTACTTCAGGCGGAGCGGATTGAAATTCAGGGCAGCGATAACCGGTTTATCGACTGCAGCGGTGGTGTACGGGGACATGAGGAAGAGAAGGACATTGTTTTTCAAACCGACCGCCTCCGTTATGACCGGACCCTGAAAATAGCGCGCCTTGAAGGGAATTCCACTCTGGAGGATCGAAAGAACTCGATTGTCGTCCGGGCCCGCTTTATAGAGTACAATGACAAACAGGAAACAGCTATTTTTCAAATTTCTGTCCGGCTTTTTAAGGACAACCTTGTATGCCGCTCGGAATATGCGGTATACAACCGTAAAGAAAAAACCCTCGTTCTTTCGGGCTTTCCGGTGGTATACAAAAAGGATGATGAATTCAGGGCCGAACGGATCAGGGTGGATTTGAACACCGATGATGTAGTTATGGAAGGGGATGTGAAGGGTTCCATAAAAAACTAATAATCATGGATTACAATTTTACCCCTCCTTTTCAGATGCTTTCTCCTCCTCCGGTAAGCGGTTTATTGACCTATAGCGGAAGCATGGGCCTTCATACACTGGCGGTATCGGAATTGCACAAGAGGTTCGGTCTTAAGGAAGTGGTCCGGGGAGTAAACTTTTCCATGCACAATGGCGAAGTAGCCGGTCTTCTGGGGCCTAACGGCGCGGGCAAGACAACCATTTTCTATATGATAGTGGGCTTTTACCGGCCTTCCCGGGGAACGGTTACCATGGATGAGGCGGACATTACCTCCAAGCCCATGTACCTCCGTGCCCGGCAGGGTATCGCGTATCTTCCGCAAGAGGCGTCCATTTTCAGGAAGCTCACGGTGGAACAGAATATCTGGGCCATACTTGAAAGCCGCCGGGATATCAAAAAGCCGCAGAAGCGGGAACGCCTGGAAGCCCTCCTTGATGAATTCGGTATTGGCAGGATCAGGAAACAGCTCGGCTTCACTCTTTCGGGCGGCGAACGGCGGCGTACCGAAATAGCCCGCTCCCTCGCCACCGAACCAAAATTCCTGCTCCTTGACGAACCGTTCGCCGGGATTGATCCCATAGCCGTTTATGAAATCAAGCAGATCATACGCCGGTTGGCCGAAAAAGGCATAGGTATACTCATCACCGATCACAATGTGCGGGATACCCTGGAGATAACCACCGAAGCCTTTATTATCAATGAAGGCACTATTGTCGCGAGGGGCGGTAAAGACGAGATCCTCGCCAACGAAATGGTCAGGGAAATCTACCTGGGAAGCGAATTCCGTATGTAGCCCGGCAAACTCCAATTTGTCGGGCTGCTTAGTGCGAAGGGCATATCGAACAACCAGGTGAGGGGCCGGGCAGCCATTCTCGTCTGCTTAGGAAGACCGCTGTCGCGGTCAATCAGAAAGTGGCATCGTGGACGCAGACTCTGGTCTGGCATTCATCTTCTCACGCCCGAGACGACGAGAACGTCTGTCCGTCCCCTCACCTGAAATTATTCGCAGCAGCCCTTCGCGCTAAGCAGCCCAACATTGCCGTAAAGAGGAAGAGGAAAAGACAAGGGCTTTATAAAGCACTTGTTGCCGTATTTTGACTAAATTTGCTGTACGAAGCGTCTTATATCAAACAAAAGGGAAGGCATGCGACACTAAAAGTTATGTAGTGAAAGGGAGATTCTTCCGTTCACTCGCGTAGCGGTCCCCCTAAGCACAGAAAACCCAAATTGTCGATCTGGACGCACTGTTTCCGGCTATTACCCGGCGATAGGGGAACACGCCCATGCGGGACATTCGGCGTGAGAAGATAAATGCCACGTCAAAACGTGCGTCAGAGATGCCACGACCGCCATGGCCCGCGTGGGCGTGTTCCCCTACCACCGGGCTACAGCCAGGCGATGTGCGTTCAGAGCAATAAATTGGAGTTTGGTATAGTGACAAATATCATAAATTTTCCAAAAAAACAAAGCAATTTTCTTCCCTGTGCAATATAAGTGCGGAGGTATTGTATGGCGGCAAAAACAGTATTACGGATACCGGCGGGGGGGAAATTTTTTGCGGACAAGTTGCTTTGGATTATCCTGTTCCTGGCAGGCCTTGTGGGCGGTGTTCTGTTTTCCGGCTGCGCGGGTTCAGGGCCGGCCCATGAATTCGGATATGTACCGGGTATCTACGAAGGGGTTGGCCAGGGTTACCGTGGGCCCGTCCATGTGCAAGTTCAGGTTTCACCTGCGGGAATTGAGGATATTGTTATTACCGGTCATGTGGAGATGGCTTATCCAGGCGCCGCGGCCATGGAGGAACTTCTTGAATTGGTCCTTGAAACCGGTTCAACAGACCTGGATGCGGTATCCGGGGCGACTTTTTCCAGCCGTGGTTTTCTGGATGCGGTAGATGACGCCCTTGAAAAAGCGCAAAAGAATGGGGGATGAATTAAAATGTGGACGGGGCAATAATTATCATACGGTTGGGGGGAAATAACACCAGTCCCCCTTCCGCGGATTCCGGATTTAATGATATTCTTGTCTGATGAGTGATTGCATTTTTTGTAAAATAATAAAAGGGGAGATCCCCTGCAAAAAGGTGTATGAGGATGAGGAACTCCTGGCTTTCCACGACGTGAATCCCCAGGCGCCCGTACATTTTCTGGTGATTCCCAAAAAGCACATAAAAAACATTATGGAGCTGGATGCCGCCGATACAGCTCTCCTGGGGCGGCTGCTTTTCAGGGCCCAGGAGCTTGCCGCAAATTTGGGCTGTTCCGAAAAAGGCGCCCGCTTTGTGATCAACTGTAAATCTGATGGCGGCCAGACGGTAGACCACCTCCACTGTCATGTCCTGGGCGGCCGCTTCATGACCTGGCCCCCGGGCTGAACCTTCATTGTTTTAAATTGCAGGTTTTTTACTGTACTTTTTGCCGAATATATGCTCAAATATTAATATGGAATATAGGCATGAGCTGTATATTTTAAACAACTTTTGTGAATTCAGGAATAAGAAAATAGAGGCTGAATTCATAGAAAATGACAAAACCGACAGCATAAATACTGTTCGGTTTTTGATACTCCTTATGGGCCTTATTGTTGCCATGTTTGCCTTCTCAGATTATTACTTCTATGGAGCGGGGCGATCTTTTTACATTTCTCTGGGACTCCGGGGAGTTGCCCTGATTATCACAATTGCGGCTGTTCCCCTTATTGGCTTTATTGGTTCCTATAACCGGGCGCTGCTCATGGTTAACATTGTAGAGCTGATAGTTTTTTTAATCTATTTGCTGTGTCTGTACTTCTTGAAAGCCCTTCAGCCGTCTCTGCAGTTTATGTCCATGATGATCTTTATCTTAATGGTTTTTCTTATACCAAATGTATGGAAAAATTCCATGATTACCGGCTGTATAATGCTCGCCGGTTATATGGTTTTTGGCTTTTTTTTCGGATACCCCGAAGAAATTCCGCCTCTCGGCCAACGGGGAATCTACCTTGGTATATGCCTTATAGCCTGCGCCATTTTTATTTACGGCAGGGAGAATTCCCGGCGCAGGCAATTCGCCGCGGAGAAGCTCCTTGAATTTTTGTCTATGACAGACAGACTGACAGGTATCTATAACCGCAGCCGTTTTGAATATCTCCTTGGCCTATGGATCAAAAATATGCGCCATGACCCTTTCTGTCTGATCCTTTTTGATATTGACGATTTTAAAAAAATAAACGACACCTTCGGTCATACAGCGGGAGACGAGGTATTGATATCAACCACTTCGGTTGTTGCCGCCAACATCAGGGATGATGATATTTTTGCCCGGTGGGGCGGTGAAGAATTTGTAGTTCTCTTCGGCGAGACTGAAATTGAACGAGCCGCCGAACTGGCGGAACGGCTGCGAAAGGCGGTGGAGAATAATCACTGCGGCGAAGCGGGGAAAATTACCATCAGTATAGGGGTTATCCACTATCGCAGAGGTGAGACAATCATCGAATTTGTCAGGCGGGTAGATGATAAAATGTACGAAGCAAAAAGGGCCGGTAAAAACCGGATAATGGTAGAGAGCTGAAACCCATTCTGATCAAAATACCTTATCTTAAACCTTTACCACGGGATGCAGCCGGGGAATGTGCGTTCAGGGCGGTAAACTGGAGTTTGACTATGACCTCCAGTACCCTGGCATAAGCAGCACAAACACCCCCCACAGTTCAAGCCGTCCGCCTATCATTAGCAGGGAATACAGCAGTTTTAGATAACCCGGGAAGTCACTGTAGCTGTGGCCGGGACTTATCACGCCAAAGCCGTTGCCTATGTTACCGATCATGGAAAGGGATGTGATAAAGGACGAAAAGAGATCGTAGCCCGCGGCGGCGGTAACCAGGGTGGCAAAGGCCGCGACCGTAAAATAGAGAAAGATAAAACCGGCGACTCCGTAAACCACGTCCTTGCGGCCGACCTTACGGTTGAGCTGGATACTGAATACCCCCTGCGGATAGAGGATACGGCGCAGTTCATTTCCGGCCTGTTTGAAAAGTACTGTCCAGCGTATTATCTTGATTCCTCCGGCGGTAGAAGCCGAACAGCCTCCCACAAACATGAGGCAAAAAAGCACCCCCTGGCTCAGGCTGGGCCAGGCCGTATAATCCGTTAACGAGATCCCGGTAGATGACAGGTATGCGGACATCTCAAACGCGCCTAAACGCAGGGCTTGCCCAAATGAACCGTATTTGGGCAAAATATTCAGGGTGATTATTGCAGTACCGACAATGAGTATGGTAAAAAAAGCCCGGATTTCGGTGTTGTCCACAAATTCCCTGAATCTCCCCCGGACGATTCTGTAATACAAATTAAAGTTCAGCGCTCCAAAGATCATGAAGATCGCTGTGACCCATTCGATAAAAGGAGAATGGTAAAAGGCGAAGCCGGCGTTTTTTGTACACGGCCCGCCCGTAGCAATAATCACAAAACTATTGCAGACTGCGTCAAACCAGTCCATACCCCCCAGCCGGTAGAGCAGGAGGAGGATCACGGTAAAAGAACAGTAGACCAGCCAAAGTATCTTGGCCATCTCGGCGACGCGGGGTGTAATCTTGGAATCCTTTTCGGGTCCTGGTATTTCGGCCTTGATAAGCTGAAATCCCCCGATTCCCAGGAGGGGCAGCAGAGCTACCGACAGGACGACGAAGCCCATACCTCCCGCCCAGTGGGTTGTGCTGCGCCACAGGAGGACGGATCGGGGCAGAACCTCAACATCCCTGAAGGTAGTGGCCCCGGTGGCTGTAAAACCGCTGGTACTCTCAAAGAAGGCATCGGTAAAATGCACATCAAGTCCGGATAAAAAATAGGGAAGACTGCCCACAAGACTCGCAAGGATCCAGCTCATAAACACGAGGAGAATGCCATCCCGCGGCCTGAGGCCAAGATTTTTTTTGGGGATGAATATTAATGCGGACACGACCAGGACAAGCCCCGGCGCCAGGGGGATAAGGAAGGCCCGCACCATGGCGGACTCTCCCTGAACAATGGCAGTCACCAGGGCGGGGATCATAAAAAAAAGCACCCCCCCTGTGATTATGGCAAGGAGACGGAGTACCGGCAGCCGCTTCATACCGGCGCCCTGCCAAAAAACCTTTCCAGTTCCGCTTCGCTGCCATTTTTGGCTATAAGAATCACCTTGTCTCCGCTCTTAAAAATATAGTCACCATGGGGTATAAAGGAAGCATCGTTCCGGTTGACCAGCATGATGAGCCCGCCTTCCGAAAGTTTAAATTCGGAGATGGCTTTTTCCGCGGCGGGGGAATCGTCCCCTATCACCATTTCCAGAATCTGCAGGGAACCGTCCCCAAGACGGTGAACTCCCCGTATGCCCTTGCCCATCAGGTTTGAAAGGATGGAATCCACCACCACGGACTGCATGGGGATCACTACGTCCACCCCAAGCTGCCGGGCGATAGTTTCGTAACCGCTTCCGCTTACCATGGCGATGGCTCTGCGTACCCCCCGTGACTTGAGGTAGATGGCGGTGATTATGTTGAGTTCCTGGTTTGCCGTGGCGGTAATGATGAGGTCAAGTTCGCCCAGGCGTTCCTCGGCGATAAAACTCTCATCGGAAATATCCTCGTTGAGGATGAGGGCTTCGGGGAAGCGGCCGGCCAGTTCTTTGCATAGTTCATAGTTCTGTTCAACCATGATCACCTGCCGGTTGCTCTTGGTTATGAACGAATGAAACAGCGGGAAAAGGCTGCTTTTTTTCTCTTTATCCGAACCTTTGCCGAATATACCTTCGGCGATGAGGACACCAATACGCCCCCCGCCGACGATCCCAATGTGCCGCAGGGGCTTTTCATAATGCCCCGCAAGGCGGAAGATGTGTTCTATCCGATCTTCTTCGGCAAGAATATATACCCAGTCTCCCTTTTTGAGAACCGTGTCTCCCCGGGGAAGTACGATCTCCCGGGAAGAACCGGTTTCCCTTTCCACCAGGGTTACCAGGCTGGATTCTTTGACCAGTGAATGATAGTCCCTTATGCAGAGCCCGTCAAAGGCGCAGCCCTCGGCCACATTGACGGAACCCAGCTCGTAGGAAGTTCCGGCGAAGTTGAGTATATTCCCAAGGGCCCCGTGCGAGAAAGCCCGCAGAGCCGCCCGTGCGGCTTCTACGTCGGGGTGCACAAAGTAATCTATACCCAGGACTTTTTGGACAGGCGCGGCATACTGGTTGAGCCGTACATAGTCGTCGTTTCTTACCCTGGCTATTTTTTTCAGCCCGGGATAACGGGAAGCCGCAAGACCACAGATGATCATGTTCACTTCGTCCGATTCAGTAACGCAAACCAGGGCTTCGGCTTTGGCTATCCCCGCTTCTTCCAGAGCAGAGAGGCTGTTACCTTCATCGTGGAGTACCATACAGTCCAGCCGGTTTGAAGCGTGCCGGGCCCGTTCTTCGTTTGACTCAATCAGGGAAACATCGTGCTTTTCCCGTATCAGGTGGCGGGCAAGCTGGGTACCTGTTCTGCCTGCCCCTACAATAATAATACGCATCGCTGTTATTATATCAAATCTGTCCCAAGTAGTTCCAGAAAGCCGGGGTAGGTTACTGCCGCACTTTCGGCTTCACGTATCTCCATTGGCGCGGGACATCCCATGGCTGCCGCTGCCATCGCCATTACCACGCGGTGATCGCCCCTGCCGTCGATTCTGAATATACCGTCAGATACAGCCGCGGCAGCCGGTTTGATTTCCCCGGCGCCGTGAATGATAATACCGTCCGGGCGTTCGGTGGTTTTGACCCCCAGTTTCCCCAGTTCTTCCGCCATCACGGCGATACGATCCGTTTCCTTCAGCCGCGCATGGGCCACATTAACCAGGGCGGTATCCCCCCGGACAAAACAGGCGACAACGGCAAGGGCAGGAAGCAGATCCGGCGTATCGTTGAGATCGAATTCACCGCCCTTAAGGCGCCCCTGCCGGGAAACTTTTAGCTGCCATTCCGCGATATTCAGGTCCATCGCCTTTTCTCCAATAGCCCGCAGCGCGCTGTTATAAAATTGTCCCAGGGAAACGTGGTCTACCGGAACCTGTTCCCACTGTATCCGGCAGCCCATTTTTTCCAGTATACCGAAAAACGCCTTGTCCCCCTGGGTATCTTCCGGATCAAGGCCGAGGAGCGCAGCCGTACCGCCGGAAACTACTGCCGCCGCCGCCGGAAAGGCAGCGGAGGAAAAGTCCGCCGGTACCGGAGCGGAAACGGGCTCCCAGCGGCTGCCGCCGGGAATACTGAAGTATGAGAAATCCGGCGCCGCTTTGTACGGTATACCCTGGCTGTCCAGATATGAAAGGGTCATTTCTATGTAGGGCCGTTCGTTGAGGAGAGGTATATCAATTTCCGTAACAAGGCCGGCCGGGGCGAGCGGCGCCGCGAGGAGCAGGGCAGAAAGGTACTGGCTTGTGGGACAGGAAAGGCTCACCCGTCCGCCCTTCCATGGTCCCTGTATGGTGATGGGAGCGCAGCCGTTGGGCGCGGAGTTTACGCTTACCCCGAGACCTGAAAGGGCTTCCAGAAGGGGGCCGGCGCTCCGGCGGCGTATCTGCTCATCCCCGTCGAATTCCACCGGCCCGGTTCCCAGGGCCGCCGCAGCCAGGGCCAGGAAAAGGGTAGTTCCCGAATTTCCCACATCGCAGCGCTTCGGCCCTCCGGCAGAGGGCCCAGGCGTAGGTGAAGCATAGTCCCGCGCAATACCCCGCACAGTCCAGCTGAGCAGTTTCTCTCCTCTTTCGTCCGGAGGGTTGGGGGAGGCGGGATCCACACCCCGGCGCTCGGTGATCTCCGCACCCAGGATCCGGCACACGGACACGCAGGAGCGGGCATCAAGTGAATCCAGGGGATGCTCGATCTCCGAGACACCATCCGCCAGGGCCGCAATGAGGAGCCGGCGTATGGTATGACTTTTGGAACCGGGAACCCGTACTGTTCCGGTAAAACGATGAGGGCTAATAATCGCGTTCATGGAAAAAGTGTAGCAAAGGCAGCCTTTACGGGCAAGCCTGCCATCCCCCGGCTGCGCTGCTGTTTCCCAGGTACAGGTTTTACCCTTATTTTTTCATGTTTTGTAAGTTTTTTACCTTGATAATTTAACAAAAACGCGCTATTATTACCCTGATAATTTAATAGATATGAACAACGATTATTTTACCAGAAACATAGACGCCGTTCTGGCTGCCTGGTCTCAGGAAAATGGCAGGAAACCCCTGCTGCTCAGGGGAGCACGGCAGGTGGGAAAGACAAGCGCTATTAGGATGCTGGGAAAACATTTTAAGCATTATGTTGAAATAAACTTTGACAGTGATACCGAAGTAAGTAACTTTTTCAGAGGAAATCTTGAACCAGGCGAACTATGCCAACGCCTTTCCCTCTATGTTCGCACTCCGATTGTACCGGGAGAAACCCTCTTGTTTTTTGACGAAATTCAAAGTTGTACCGAAGCTATTAAATCACTTCGGTATTTTTATGAAAAATATCCCCAGCAACACATCATTGCTGCAGGTTCGCTTTTGGAGTTTGCGCTCTCTGAAATTCCTTCTTTTGGGGTTGGTAGGCTTCATACGGAATTCATGTACCCATTTTCGTTCTACGAATTTTTAGGCGCATTGGACGAAGAGGTTTTGGCCGACGCATGCCGGAATGCGGGGCCGGATAAACCACTGCCGCAGCCTGTCCATAATCAACTGGTGGATCGCCTTAAGATTTTCCTGCTTATCGGTGGCATGCCGGAAGCTGTTGCCAGTTATGTATCAAGCAGGGATTTGCTTGGCAGCCAGAAAATACTTGAGGATATTATAACCACATTCAGGGATGATTTTTCCAAATACAGGGTAAGGATGCCCGCTCTGGTTTTAAACGAAGTTTTTGAATCAGTGATACATCAGGTGCAGGGGAAATTTATCTATGAACGGGCGGCTGTTGAGACCGGTAACGCAAGGGTGAAGCAGGCTCTGGATTTGCTGACTATGGCAGGCCTGGTTGTT
>Ga0123357_10015460_pt1 | contig 10007 bp, 9 predicted proteins | sample TergutEmb28metaG_FD_89873 | JGI IMG/M metagenome (GOLD analysis project Ga0123357, IMG submission 89873) | Embiratermes neotenicus P4 segment gut microbial communities from Petit-Saut dam, French Guiana - Emb289 P4 | ecosystem: Host-associated > Arthropoda: Insects > Digestive system > Gut ... | reverse complement strand
TTGACCCGTTCCGGTCTCACGTATCCAATCGTCATGATCATGATCATCATATATCTGTCATGCAGTTGGGCCACTTGTTGACCCGTTCCGGTCTCACGTATCCAATCGTCATGATCATGATCAACATATATCTGTCATGCAGTTGGCCCACTTGTTGACCCGTTCCGGTCTCACGTATCCAATCGTCATGATCATGATCATCATATATCTGTCATGCAGTTGGCCCACTTGTTGACCCGTTCCGGTCTCACGTATCCAATCATAATCATGATCATGATCATCGTACACGTTTATCTTTCATGATGTAGGGCCACTTGTTGACCCGTTCCGGTCTCACGTATCCAATCATCATCATGATCATGATCATCATATATCTTTCATGATGTTGGGCCACTTGTTGACCCGAACCGGTCTCACGTATCCAGAAGTCTCTTCAAAGGTCTACCATAATTTTTTCTGCCAGTTGGGGTGTAGTGTTTCATTACCCCGGGTAATCTATTTCGAGGCATTCTATTTACATTTTGTATCCAGCTTCTCTTGTATTGTATACATTTCTGTACATTTATCTTATTTCAGTGCTTTTTAGGAATGTGTCCTCTAGTTCCGAAAACAAACGTTGTTTAACACTACTTTTTAAATAAGTTTCCTTTACGTGTTTTTTGTCGTTAACGCGATTCTTGGAACACTCTGTATTTCGAGGAATTTTGTAATTTATGTAGCCATATTAAAATGAGTTACAATTATTTCCACATGTAATTCCGATAAGGGAAATAAGAGCTGTATGCAGTTTTTCTTTGTTCAAGCATAAAGAGAAGAGAAAAGTATAAAAGTATCGCTAGGTATAGACGTGATATATTATTAAAATGTAACTTGTATTTAAGCGATATTAAATATGGGATCGCATCCAGTTGGCTCGCAGTTGAATCCAAGTGGTTTTGAACTTCATGGTTTTATAAAAGCAAGGAATAATTTACCGTATCAATCACAAATTTTCCCGACAAAAATCATTCTTTGGAACTCCTAGTTCTTCAAATTGTCGACAAATCCTTCGTTTTTGTATCAACCCGAAAGGTCATTACCGCAGGTGCCCACAAATCCCAGGCTTCTGACTAAGTTTTGTACGGTGCTGCCTAAAATGTTTGTTTCCTGAGCGTGGATGCTATGCTACAAATCGGAAGGTCACTGGTTCGATTCCAGATGTCATTGGAATTTTTCATTCACATAATCCTTCCGAATGCACTATGGCCCTGGGGTCGACTCAGTCTCTAACAGAAATGAGTACCAGGAGTATTTCCTGGGGGTAAAAACGGCCGGTGCTTAAGGCTGACAACCTTACCACTATTCTGGGCCATTGTCACGTAACCTGGGAATCTTAACTCCTGGGACCCTCTGGGCACCTCGGGCCTGTAATGGAACTGCTTTACCTTTACCTTTACCTTTACGTTTACCTGAGCTTGGAACTAGCTTCATATGACATTTCTGGCGCGTAGAATTTTGACGTGAGTACTAATAATTTTTGTTTTGTAACATTAGTGTATCCCCGCATTACCACATCTACAGAAATTCCTAAGTGGCCCTATGCAGAATAAAGCGAATCAGTACCGCTCCCTCACTTCCTGCTTCTTCGATATAATGTTCTATTTCCAAATGTTACGCTTCTTCTGCCATATCTAGGTCTTTTCTTCTGTTTTGTATTTTCTAATGGTTCCCATGTTCACATCTTGGCCAGCACACCCGTTATTATTATCATGATTTTGCGTTGTTTTATTCAGTTCCTCCAATATGGTACCGCAAATTAGGCTACGAGATCTTTCTTCTACATTCTTTCTATTCATTCACGAATCCGTCTATCATTAGATCTACCGCAAGCGTAGCTAAGTGAATCAACAAAACCAACAAATACTCAACTACTTTCAGCCTTCCACGTCGTCAAAAAATTCTTTATCTATTATGGAACCCGAGAAAATAGTTTGCCCTTTCTTTACGCACTGAGATAATCAGTTTCAATGTCATAGTCTGCTCTGTCGTTAGTTTTACCAGTTGGTTTATTCAGAACTTCTGATTAGTATATTCTAGACATTTCTTATAGCCTCCTTTCTCGCTACATGTCTCGCCAATCTTATCCCCTTTAGTTTGACAAACGTCGTTACTACATGGTGAAGTATACTGACTATAAAGTTCTAAAATATGCTATCCTCTGAACCTCTTATAGCTTACTGGTCACGTGATGCACCAACGGGTTTAACATTCAACAATTTTACGTTCTGCCCACACTGTATTTATGTGTTTTGTATTTATCTGACAACAAACAGCGACTTGTGTCACTTACAGCATGAACTGATTGGTTTTTATAACCGAGATGAAAAGTGTTTACAGCGCGGTACGGACTGGGTCTTTGTATTTATCTGAGAACAAACAGCGACTTGTGCCACTTACAGCATGAACTGATTGGTTTTTATAACCGAGATGAAAAGTGTTTACAGCACGGTAAGGACTGGATCTTTGTATTTATCTGAGAACAAACAGCGACTTGTGCCACTTACAGCATAAACTGATTGGTTCTTATAACCGAGATGAAAAGTGTTTACAGCGCGGTACGGACTGGGTCTTTGTATTTATCTGAGAACAAATAGCGACTTGTGCCACTTACAGGATAAACTTATTGGTTTTTATAACCAAATTGAAAAGTGTTTACAACGCGATACGGACTGGATCTTTAAATAAAGGGGTCTGCGCTTCGTGTTTAAAGGGTTAATATACAGGGTGTCCCACTCGCTACCGAACCCGGCATTTCTTTAATAATTTTCCCACTAATGAGGATATTGCAACGAAATTTGAAGCGGACTTACCTTATTGTATAAGAAATGTAACGACATCATAACGCGTGCTGGAAGTGGCCACCATATGCGTCCAGACAGGATTGAACCCGGCGCGCCATATTTTGGAAATTCCTTGCCAATACGTCCGCTGTCACTGCGTGAATTTCTTCGGTGATGTTTGCTTTCAAGGCGTCTATGGTTCGTGGTTTGTTTCGGTAAACTCTCCCTTTCAGATATCCCCATCAGGAATAAGCAGGCGGCGTCAGATCGGGCGAGCGCGGTGGCCAAAGTCCCTTCGAAATGACGCGGTCGCCGACACGGACCGCTGCTCAGCATCGCAACAATTAGGCGCACTACGGACACATTCCTCTTCATTTTTTACAAAACGAACATACTCCTCTTCAAAATTCTTTGCAGTATCTTCATTGGTGTTAAAATTATTAAAGAAATGCCGGTTTCGTTAGCGAGTGGGACACATTGTACTTGTTAATTGAACACAGCAAACTTTTCAAGGAACATTCTGTATAGTTTGGTGCTGGTACTTAAAGTAAAATTGAGTTTAATCCTCTCTACACACTACGGGTATGTTCATTGGGCCAGTCTGTCCGATCCTATCTACTTCAGAAGTTCGGGATTTAAAATTTTTCCTTGCTACTGCATTTCATGGATTTCCATTGTGTACTCTGTATAAAATTCCCCAGGAAATCAAATGAAAGTTTATCTTCAGCCTCGTACGTACATTCCCCTGGTTGATTATGAATTAAAAGTTTTCACGTAACATAACCCGTAATAAACATGTACAAAACATTACTTTTGCGCAAATCACCCGACATGCACTAGAGTGATGGTTATATCCGAACTGTGCTGCTCCCATCGCTAATGGCCCAGCAGTCTTCGTAAGCTGGTTTGTTATTGTGAAACCGCTGGTCTAATTGGGTGAGATTAGACAGAGATTCCTTTGTTATTTATTCCACCATGCTGTAATTGCAGGTAGTAAGAAACTTGTGAATAACGCATTGAAAAGGGGTTTTGAAGTAAGTAATTATTGCCTATAGAAAACTAGGATGGGCGGGTCACGTCATAAGAACGTTAGAAGAAAGGTTCCCAGAGAAGTTTCTTAAGGGTGAATCCCACGACACAAGATCAGTAGGAAAAACCAATAAAAAGATGGAAGCTTGTCGTCCAGAGGGATGCGTCACAGATCCTATGAATGCGAGGATAGATGGAGAAGAGCTTGGGATAGAAAAGAATGGAGGCGCCCTTTGAGGGAGGCCAGGGCCTAAGGGGCTGTAGCGCCACACATTTTCTAAGCGTGAAATTCGAAATTTTCTTGAAACTAAAGAAGATAAAGCAAATCCGTTACCAACCTGAGAGGAAAAATCGGTGAGCAGGGAAATATTAGAAATAAATATCCCCAAATACAAATCTAGAAATTTACCTCTCATCTACTCTGCTCCGTTGATCAGTAAGAGATACTTGTGTTAATGAATAAATTAAAACTTTAGCCGTAGCTTTCACTTCTGATCTTGATGGCAGTCCTCGCGAAATGTTGTCCTAGACATTTTGTGCCATTTAATTCAGACTTTTTTTAACAACAGAAATTCGACGAAGGGTTGCCCTGACTCAAACTGACTTTGCTTTCGCTGGAAGCTGGCGGAATCTACATCGGGTCAGACTGGTAGGTAATTTAATTCTTATAGCAAAAATTCTCTGTTACTGTTCCTTTATATATTGCGATTTTCAGGAACGTAACCCCAGATTTGAATCAGCTCTACCTCTGTTCTATCATACTTGTAAGTAAATCACGGTCTGGTCTATCCATATTTTCATATCCCAGCTTCATACATAATTTTCCTCCATCGGTTATCGCTTTTGATTATGTTCCCAATTATACATTTGCATGACGTTGATGCTGTCTTTACACCTTGCATTGTCAACTTTTTTTTTAGAATATCGGTATAGATTTCGAATTGATTATCTTGTTCACTGTTGAACGGCCCCTAGTGGGCCAGGGGCCTCCTCATTATCGAAGCTTCTCGATCACAGACACACCAGTTCGGTAGAACTCCTCTGGACAAGTGATCGGCCAGACGTAGAGACCTCTACCTGACAATATGTAACACTCACAATAGACAGACAACCATGCCCCTGCTGGAATTCGAACCCGCAATGTCAGGAAGCGAGAGGCCGAAGACCGCGTGGCCACCGGCATTGACATATAAATGGTTACTGCCTGAAAATAATTATTTCCTATTCAGAAGTTAGTAGAAAAGGGGAAGTGATGCCGTTATATGCCCGGTGTGGCCCAGAGGGTGAGTAGAGATATAGCTCTACTCTTCCATGACCGCGGCACTAGAAGGGGGTGAGTGGTCACCAGCACGCCTCAGCCGCAATTTACCCCTGGGAAAGACCCGGTACCCATTTTACAGGAGGCAGGGTGGGCTCCAGGACCGGTCTGGAGGACGAAAAATCTCGTCGCCACTTGGATTCGATCCCGGACCGTCCAGCCCATAGTCAGTCTAGTCAGTCGCTATACGGACTGAGCTACCGGGCCCACATTCAGAAGTCTTTCAAGTCTTTCAAGTAGCAAATATTTATTTTGAAGGATTTTCAGCATTTTTAACCGTTCAGACACAGCTTTGCCAGTGTCTGAGTTTGATTTAGCAACACATTGTTTAATTATGGCGAAGGTTTTTCTAACCCACACTGCCCTCAAACTGGAAGGCTAACCCTTGTGGGATACCCACATATTGTTCTCTTAGTATATTCGCAATAACCCTCCTATCTTGAGGTTGTCTTCTCTAGCCGCAAACAAGATGCGGATTCTCTCTGTGACAAGGGAAGAGCTTAACAAGACAGTATCAAAAAAGAGTAAAATTAGCTTAAAATATGTTCTGCCAAAAGATAAAGCAGGTTAAAATAATCTGAGTAATTTTGGTGACTGAACACGTGAACAAACAGCTCCTGCGCCGTGCGCCACATCACCTGATTGTAAGGAAAGCAACAAGTATAATATAAACCAAATAAATACACATAGTTGTATTAGATTTACTGCAATTAAAAAAAAGGCACTAACTGCTACGTTGAATTTTATGTTTTGCTGACCGAGCATCCTGCACAACTCTGGGTAAGTGGCCAACTTGATACACATTTACGTTATATAATACGTTTATTATTATTATTATTATTATCCTCTATATGTTTCGAGCAACTCTGTGTTCATCATCAAGAAGTCAAATTTTATTAATACAGCATTTGCTACAGTATTCTCTGTAAGTGACCGTCCGGTGTGCTGGTTAAGAGGGAACCGGTTCCTTCTACTATACCGTCCGGTGCGGGGGCTGAGAAGGAATCGGTTCCTTCTACTATACCGTCCGGTGTGCAGGTTGGGAAGGAACCAGTTTCTGCTACTATACCGTCCTGTGTGCAGGTTGAGAAGGAACCGGTTCCTTCTCACCCTGCACACCCGACGATATAGTAGAAGGAACCGGTTCCTTCTCAACCTGCACACCGGACGGTATAATAGAAGGAACCGGTTCCTTCTCAACCTGCACACCGGACGGTATAATAGAAGGAACCGGTTCCTTCTCAACCTGCACATCGGATGGTATAGTAGAAGGAACCGGTTCCTTCTCAACCCGCACACCGGACGGTATAGTAGAAGGAACCGGTTCCTTCTCAACCTGCGCACCAGACGGTATAGTAGAAGGAACCGGTTCCTTCTCAACTTGCACACCGGACGGTATAGTAGAAGGAACCGGTTCCTTCTCAACCGGCACACCGGACGGTATAGTAGAAGGAACCGGTTCCTTCTCAACCTGCACACCGGACGGGATAGTAGAAGGAACCGGTTCCTTCTCAATCTGCACACCGGATGGTCAATTACAGAGAATACTATAACAGGTGCTGTATTAATTCAATTTGACCTCCTGATGATGAACACAGTGTTGCTCGAAACATGTAGAGGATTATAATTATAAACGTAATTGTGCATCAAGTTGTTCATTTACCCAGAGTCGAAACTGCTACATGTTTCAGGCCTTATTGCCCCAACGTCAGGAAGTACAATAATTGTATAAAACGAATGCTTTACATTTTAGCCTCCTACATGTAGAAAAATTATTCGGTGTGGAGCATTTATAGCGGGCAGAATTGTGCATATCATGTTAGAGCAGCTGATAGATATGTTGGAGGTATTGACGGTACTCATAAAATACTAACATTCTAGGCCGTGTAACAGATGAACGGTCTTAGTTGCCAGATTCTTCGTCTCGGAAACCTGGGTTACGTCTCATGCACACCATACAGGACTTGGGATGTATGAAGTGGCAATGGTACAGCGTTGTTTCAGATAGCTTCGGTTTCCTCCTGTCAGTTGTCTTTCGAACAATGCTCCGTATTTCTGCTTCTTCATATACTGCCCATGACATGCAATCAACTAAGTTTATTCCAGCTGGAAGGGAGAAAGGAAATGCTGAGCTACATATTGCACCGTAAAGTGTGTAGCCTTGCTTATTTAAACCATCAATAAATAAACTGCAAACGGACTGCAGCAGTACAGGAAATGAACACAAAAGCGTAACAATTCTTTCGCTTTGTGTAATTATTTACAAAACCGTAATAATCATGGAACGTTTTGTGTTAGACAAACAGGGCGAGTGCCAGTTTTGTGCTGTGTCTTCTCCGTCGATAAATGGAAGTCAATGTGCAATATTCTTACTGTTATTTATGTTCCGTTCTAGTTATTGTGTTTCTTTGTGCTGTTCTGTGTATTGTTTATGTGTAAATGTTTACTGTGTTACTGCCACCGGGTGTCAACCTAATTTCAGTTATGAAATATATCATATCATATTATAATATATAATATCATATTATATTATATCATATTATATCATATCATATATCATATAATATATATCATATATCGTATCATATCATATCATATATATCATATATCATCATATCATACCGTATCATATATCATATCATATCACATCATATCAAATGTTCGGAATTTTGACTCTCACGTGAAATAACCGATATTTTATTTAACTGTTTTTAACCAAGCGTGATTTTAGTCTTCTGTCCAGGGTTAGATGAGAACTGCGCTCTTCAGGGCTATTACAAAGCCAGTAGTGATAATTCCTTACCGACGTTTGCGGACAATCTTGACCCTTGAAGAAGTGACCGTTAGGTTGTCCCGAAACGTCTGTAAGAAATCACCACTACTGGCTGCTATAATAGCCCTGAAGAGCGCAGTCTTATTTTTAACAAAAATTGGAATTTGTCGACAAAGTTTTGTGAAAGTCTACAACAAAAACTTTAATGAAAATTCTGTTTAGGGGTTCACGAGGTGATACAATCAGAAATAGAGAGAGACAGACAGATGAACAGATAGCCAGATTGACAGATATGACGAAGCTAGCAGCAGTCATTGAAAATATTCGCGTCATGAAAGAGCCGAAAAACCGAATCGAAAATTATCAAAGTTCGAACAATTTTTCTGTTAAACAAAGCACATGTTTCATGTACGTCTGTACTTTTTTCCTCTCTTCTCATTTCTTCTTTTGTTTCCTTCTTCGCACTTCTCTTCTGTCCCTATTTTATTCCTTCCTTACCATCTTCCATAATTTCTTTCCTTCTTAGATTTTGCCTTGTTCCCTTCTGTATTCCTTCACTGTTTCTATTATTATTTCTCTTTTCGCTTCTTTCTTTCACATACTTACTAACTCCATGGTGCAGAGTCCTTCTTCAGAAGCTAACTGGTTTGTAGCTAGTCAAGAAATTCCCCGCATTTCACGGAACCCGAAGGTTCATTACCGCACTCACAAGCGTCCGTCACCTGTCCCTATCCTGCACCAGCCCAATCCAGTCCATATACCCACATCCCACCTCCTGGAGATCAGTCCTAATATTATCCATCCATCTACGCCTAGGTCTCCCCAGTGGTCTCTTTCCCTCCAGTTTCCCCACCAAGACCATATACGCCCCCATCTCCTCACCCATACGCACCACATGCCCGGCCCATCTCATTCTTCTCGATTTTATCATCCGCACAATATTGGGTGAGGAGTACAAATCATTTAGCTCCTCGTTATGCAATCTCCTCGAACCCCCGTCACCTCCTCCTTCCTAGGTCCAAATATTCCCCTCAAAACCATGTTAAATGCTTAGGCGCCTCTAACCACATATTTCTTCCTTTCTTCATGGCACGAAGCAAGTTCTATCCGGGATTTCTCAGGCAGCATAGTAACTAACGTACAGGATGGGCAACCGAAAAAAAATTACGTGTTTTTCAGGCAGTGGCACGACTTTTGTGTCTTCTCCAGTGTCTAGACCAGCCCTTGAACCCATCCTGCTCCTTACCCAGTGGTTACGGGGATAAATCGGCCGGGGCCTGAAGCTGACCACTTACTTGCATGAGGTTCGGTAGTTAAGAATGCGCTCAGATTTAAATCAACTTCCAAAAGTCTTCGTGCTTGGTTAAGGAGAATGGAAACATTGCGGTACGAGTTAATATACGGTTGTTGTTGGTGGGGCAAAGATATTTTTAAACAGAATGTCTAAAAATGGGCTTTAAAATTGCACACGCTGATGTAGTACGCACATGCATCACAAGGAAACGAGGGCTATTACGGAAGATGTACGGCTATTGCCTACCCTGTTTTGGAATTCAAGGGGGACTGTGCGCTGCGTAGATTTTCGGCCACTTTCTTACAAAATATAGACACATTTCTGGGGTGGGTTTTCTATAAGAGAAGAATTTCAAGTAAAATGGGGGTGGAATTTACACGACATTTTAAGAAGATAAAGCTGAAAAGCTAAAATGTCGCCAGGGGGCTCTGTCCTAGAAACTAAAAAAAAATGTTTAAACGAACATACCATCTGACAACTGGCACGTTATGAAGTTGCGTATTTAAAAAAAAAATCGTAAGAATATGGTCACACATTTTAGCTTACTTTTCGACGCTTTCAGAAATCATGACCTCGAATTAGAAACTAAATATTAATTATTATTTAAGGTAGCTGTTTTCAGGGCGCTGATTTCAATCTTTTGTAATATAGTCATACTTTTTTGCTACTTGAAGAATAAAAGACCAACTTGATGTCACTTGCTATTTTATTTCACTTCTTATGTGCTCAACATGTTTCGGACATTAATATATCCATCATCAGGAGCTTGCGACT
>Ga0123357_10015457_pt1 | contig 10008 bp, 3 predicted proteins | sample TergutEmb28metaG_FD_89873 | JGI IMG/M metagenome (GOLD analysis project Ga0123357, IMG submission 89873) | Embiratermes neotenicus P4 segment gut microbial communities from Petit-Saut dam, French Guiana - Emb289 P4 | ecosystem: Host-associated > Arthropoda: Insects > Digestive system > Gut ... | reverse complement strand
TACACAACAATAGGTACATGTCATACAGGTTTGCTGACAGCTTGCTCGCAAGCTGTCAGCAAACCTGTATGACATGTACCTATTGTAGTGTACAGTGAAGAGATCCTGATGATAGACAGAGGAACTGTCCGAAACACGTAGAGTTTTATTCCAAAAATAAATTTGAGAAATTAGTGCATCTAGTTGGTTTTATTATAGGAATTTATCGCGATGCGCCGTCACCTGAACGTCATATTCATTACCTGATATTAATGTAACAAGACTGAGAATTGTGCACTCTGTGACAAGGCACACATGTAAACTAATTTCATTTCAGACTGGCTGAATTAAATGATTGTGGAGTAAGAGCACAGCCAGTGTCTTCCAGGTATATAAGCCAGAACCACAGCACACCACTCCAACTGCATTTATAATCAGATTCCTGTCTGTCCACTACTATATTACTGTAGTTGTGCTACTAGTTTTTTTTAGTGAATAATTTTTGGTTAAAAAATGTTAGCTATAATTTTGAAGAAATGAAGCAAAAGGTATTGATCCTCAAGACTGAGGTGAACCACTGCAAATCTCTGCCAGGATAAACCATAATATATGAAGTATATGCATCTTTACAAATAGACTGTGTCTGTCAAATTCTGAAAAAATCCTGCTCACAACACTACATATTTATTTGCTGCCCCAAATCCTTCTTTAAAAGTACCTGAAACAGCTTCAAAACATACCTTTATACTTTTTAAGGTGATGGAACTGTAAATCTTTCCACAACAACACAATCTGTTTTTATCAATTACTGTTTCTAAAATAAAATTTACTTTAGGGGGGAAAAAAAAGTCTTTGAGTGCTTAAGTTGAACCAATGAAAAGTTCATGACAACAGAGTGGTCTTAAAAAAACAGCTAAAGCAAAGTGTGATAAATTGGTAGGGTCTATTGCTCCTATTCAGCTCCTGAATTAGAATTTAAAAAAGTGATACTGAAACAGTAGTACCATTGTGGTTTTTGTGAGCATATGCATTTTGTTTCTCACAGATGGTGTTGCCTCCCAAACACAAGTGGAGCACATGGGGTGAAAATAAATGGCCATTTCTGATTGCCAGCTCCAGTTAAATTCAACAAGGTGAGTGTGACAATGTTTTTCAGCCTTGATGCTAGGAATATAGAGCTCTGTTTACATTGGTATGTTTTTTTAATCATCACTGATCAGGGTTATAACTGCAGAGAATGTTACACTAGTTCCTTAAATATTTGTGGAGGTGTTCTTACAGGGTAACAAGCACAGTCAGTGATGTTCTGGAATATTTCTAATTATTTGCTAGAATTAAATGCATAGTAAATACACTTCCAAACTGGATACCAATTCCAAGTATCTTTCTCATCTGCTTTTAGAATTACCTGTTAAAAATAAGCAGCCAAAGCACATGTGGATAAACATTACAGTTGTAAAGGTACAGCTGTCTCTGTGTTGAAATTAATAACCACACCATCAAGACTGATGGAAGTATGGCTACAGTCTTTCTGAATTTCACTGCTAGATGTAAATGGTCAGCTGCTTTACCCTGAGGGAAAGGGCGACTGGTACCCATTACATATGGGGCTGCATGGGCCTTAGCTGGTCATGTTTGTCCCTGCTAGGAACTGAATCCCGATTCTCTGGTACTACAGCCCGTAGCCTAGACACTACAATGACTGAGCTAACATCAAACTTGTGCCTGGATAATTGGCAGGACAGAGTGTCTGCCTTGAATGAGCTTGTAATGTACTGGCTAGCAACAAGCTGAGGCAGTTCTAATGATTGTCAGTATATGATTTATATACTGTCTAGCCACAATGTGTGTAAATTTTGGTGATTATATTTGCAAACAAACTGGAAATTTTAAAACTTACAATTTAGCAGACAGTGACGTTGAAGGACAGACATGAAATTGGAACAGTTCTTGTGATCATTCACAGGGGCAAGGGCAGTGTGACCTTTCATTTCAAGCAAAAGAAGTCTTGAAAATTAGAGTAAAACATGCACTTAACTCATTGAAAACTAAAATTAACCTACATTTTATATTAGGATTCAGTTTTTAGCTCATGCAGGACACATTTACTGTGACAGTTATATGGAACACCTAAATATAAAATGTGGACAAAATGAAAAGTTTAGTGTGTCAGACTCGGTGGTACGTATACTAACCAAACGGCTTTAAAGGGTTAATGCACCAAATGACAAAAAAAGTTAAGATGGCACAAAATGCAGTCATTATGTGGGACCAACAGTAAACTAACTGGAATCAAAATCTGTATAAGCAGAGGGAAATAATAATTCTGCTAGCTTTTTAAAGTTTCTAGTAGTGGGCCATATGCTGTACTTGAGTTAACATATCCATAAATGGTAATGAAACACAAATTTGGTAGCATCTCCTGTTAGTGTCATACACACGCATGTCATTATTAAATCTTCACTTTTCTGGGATGTTAACTAGAGTAGATTTGTAGTCAGTTACTGACGTTTTGGGACACACTATCAGTACCATCTTCAAAGATCAAGCTGACCCACAAAGAGGGGATCAATAGTGTGTTCCAAATCATCTGTAACCAACTACAAAACTATGATAACTTCCCAGAACTGTTAAGATCTCTTTTAAACCAGGGCAGAAGCTTGAAATCAAGCTTGTCATTATTAATAGATTTATGACTGTGTTATAACCTTTAACAGACAAACTGAACAAAGTTGCCCCATTAAATTTACACTCTTACCATCCAAAAAGGGAAAAAGCTGTTCTGCAGGAGGAATTTTAAACTGAACAGTGACTGGGCTGCAGCAGAAAACTGGAATTTTAAAGGCCATGTGCTAAAGGTTAAATTCATACTTCTGGGGAGATATCTTATTTAGTAAATTTCTGTTAATGTTTCATATTGGAATAACCAGCAACTTAAAAGTAAAATAAATGTCATATACCACAACTTCTGGCTGGTGATTTTATGAATGATCACTACAAGGCACTATTCTAATGAATCCTTAGAAATATTCCTGCTCTGCTTAGTGAGCTTATGATTGGACTCTAAAATGGTAGAAATTTTCATAGCTTTTAAGGTAAAAGAAAAATTAACCTTGCCTTTAGATTCCAATTCACTAACAACAGGATGGCTGACATTACAACTACAAGTTATTAGACTGAAATTTTGCCCTTTTCTTTATGCGTTTACATTTACTACTGCTATATAAGTGTTTTCTGTAATTACTAAAGGACTGGAGGCATTAGAATTTCCTAAAACTCTATTATTTTTCTGTGTGTCCTGAGGAATATATCTATATGTTAATTGCAATGGAACAGACCCGCTTCTTTCATAAATGGAATAAAGGAGTCAATAAATATTGAGTTGCTAACATGTCAATGCCAATGCAGCAACTGCCAATAAATAAATATCACACTCAGTATGACATAACAAAGACATATCACTCAGAGACGATAAAAACAAAACCTCAGGGCCCTAACTTCGTATCAGAGGTTCCAACAGTGGGACCTTGTTCCGTCTACAAGTTCAGTACAAGCCAAAATGTGAGGAATATTAAGGAGATGAAACTTCATGACTGCCAACACACTTTCAGTCAATGTCTTCTTTCTGTGCCTTACAGATAAAGAGTTCTATGTCACAGGGAAGCAGCCTCTGTGTCTGGGCATTATGACATGACAATGTACAGCAGATGTGAAGGTAAAAGCTCTACTCTTTGTACACCTTGGCAGTAGATAAAGACAATTGTTCAGATTTGAACCTGGACATGTCCAACCTTTAAATCCAGTAGTTTTCAGTCTTTTAGGGTTCAGGGCACATTAAGGAATTTCTTTTTTGGTGTGTGTGGCACACTAGGATCGCAGAAGAGTAACAAACATAACTATAAGAACACACACCTATTTTTTGAATAACGTATCCTATATAAAAACACGAAGTTCTCGTAAAGTATAACAGCAATATGTAAATCCAGGGGTGCATAAATTTTCTAGAAATATGGCAGCCATCTCAAAATTCTAGGTTCCAAAAGGGAGACAAGATGCCAGTTAAATACTGTGGATACACAAATATTAGGCACCATCATATAAAATTTTGTCACCACAGTAACCTGGAACACAACATGTGTGTCCCTGCAAAAATCTCATATTTTCCAATTGAATCATAACAAAATGTATCAATATTGATTGCAACCATTTTTCACTCTTAACCCTTTAAATGCCAAGTTAAATCCCATATGCCATTTGCTGGCATTATTAGGAGCTCACCCTATTCTCCATGTTAGCAGGATAAGGGTTAAACTCTCATAATTTTCTGATAACTGCAATTGCTTTGCACATTAATGTGTGAACTACCCAATATATTGCTACTGTAATAGTTGACAATACTATTGAGAGTTAACCTCTCAACAAATTCTGTCTCTCACTCTCTTTGCACACGATAAACCTTTCTTTATTTCTGTATGTGGATTCAAGATTTCATTCCTTTGACCACAAATCCACCTCAATGTTGGTAATGCCATATTACAAGTACATATTAGTCACGTCTGTGACTGCAGCCAGCTGGTCGCAATACAATATCTTTCAGTTCTAGTTCATTCTTGTCTTATCTCAATTCCTGACAGTTTTATCAATTTTTGACCCATTTCAAACTAAAACAGATAGCATGATCAGTATACAGATTAGGCTAGAGGCTGTATGATCTGAGATTCCCATACTGGCATGGACAAGAGTCTTTCCTCTTTTCAAAAATGTAAAGATGGTCTCTGGAACTCAACCAACCTCCTTTTCAATGGGTACAGGGGTCCTTTTGTGATAGTAAAGTGGCCAGGGTTTGCAGTTAATCACTCATCTCTATCTGGTGCTGAAGATACGAATGAGTGGAGCTATATCTCTCCTGCATGACTTCATGGTGTAGACAGGGAAAACCTCACCTTTCTTCCATCAGACTTGAAATGCCTAAAAATACATTAATATCTTTCTGCTCTTCATACTCCTTTGAAAATGGATAAATAGACAATTGCAAGTGCCCCATATAAATTCCCCTTGATACATATCCTTCAGAACCTCTGAGTTGTATTAATATGCAAACTTGACGTCTTCAAAAAGAGTAAAAAATCACTACTCAGCCCACATAAACTAAGCAGACATATAACAAACTGCATAGTTAAATATGGCACTTTGCCTCTATCTGTATCACGTTCCACTCACGTGTTTCATTCTTTACTTCCAGTCACAATAATCTAGGACCCTATTACAATTTAATCCAAACCTCAGTGATTTGAAAGTAACTTTACCTAAAACACTGAAAGCCATTCAGCCACAACAAACACCCTGATTTTATGGAAACAAAGAGTTCCATCACCATGAACACAAAAGCTCAGCACTGGACCTCTTCTTAGCCAATCAGATTCATTTCACACCTTCACACCCTTTTTCTCCTAATATTTAGTAGAGTATTATCCTTGTCTGTGTTCTGTAAGTGGTCCCTTCCTTTGTTTTCTTATCAAATTTATGTGTGCATGCAATGTTACTCCCATATATGTTACATATCAATCTTGGTTCAGGCATTCTAACAGTGTGAAATTTTAAGTTGTTAAAACAAGAGAAGAATATTGAGAAATTAATGCATGTCCGGTTCTAACAAACATTAAAGAGCACAATATATAAAACCCTAATTTTAGTTGTTGTTTTATTTGGGTGTGAAACTTGGTCTCTGAATCAGGAAAGAAATAAGACTGGGGGGCTGAGATTGTGATCAGCCACAGTACGATACCACACAGTGTCACGGTAGGGACACACATTTTTGAGGTTCCTGCTGATTCCATCTTTATGATAGAAGGGATGACATTAAATAACTTCTCCTAATTACCATGAAGACAGAGGCAATAAATATATCCACAAATATGACAGCCACCTGTCAGACTGTAACATAGATTTTCACTATGATGAAAACCTCAAACTACATGTAGATTGTGGCTGGTTCATAATAAAATTCTGATAATACTGAGACCTAATACAAATGAAGAGAAAATTACATAATGAGGAAATTTATTATGCATCAACTTCACCTAATATTGTTAGGCCAAAATTATATTAACAAGGGTCATGTGGGCACGATATGTAGTTACCAAATATTTAATTTAAAAATCTTATGGGAGCAAGCTACTTGCCAGACTTTGGTACAAATGCAAGGACAATATTAAATTGGATCTTATACAGATGAGTAAAGTCTTCTGAGATTTGGATGCTATATGAATTAGTAATGTAGTGCACAAGAGGACTCCAATCTTCAGCAAAACTGCTGTTAAAACCAAAAAATCTTGGATATTATTATAGGTTGCAACAGTATGAAGTGACTGAAATGGCACAAGTTAGGGGCGCAGTAGTGAGCTTTAGTGACAAATTTACAGACCTCTGGGTTCTGAAAAATGTCCGGATCAGCTGAATGACTATCAAGTGCTTGAAGAAGACCTTGAATCCAAGGTTTTTAATATGATCTCTCACCCTCAGAGAAACAATGATCCCAAAAAATCAAGAATTATTTGTGTTTATCTAAACACATTCTCTTGACTAACATCATCAGTTCAGTACAGGTACTTCTAATTCTTTCTCTTCCACATTTCTGGTCTCTGATGTTGAACGTGTTCAGTCTCAGAACAAAACACAAACAACAAAAATAATTTAAATTACATAACAACCTGCAAGTAAAACTTACTTGCTGTTAAATATTATCAATAGGCCAACGAAACTGTGTTGACAGCAATTTCTGTATATAAAACATATTTTATTTTATTTTATTTTAACTAACTCCATAATGAGCAAAGCCTTAACAGGGTATAAACACAGTGGCCGTCTAACCGTCTAACTGGCTGCACACAAATCTAATTCACTTCTCGTGTTGCAATGCATTCAGACATTTCACACTGCAGGCTCCCTCTTCAGCAGCTGATCAATCTGAAACACAGTTTATTGAATGTCATGTTTAACTGAGTACATTGCAAGTACAGTACAAGCTCGCAGTCACGCCACATATGGACTTCAATCAGTGGGAAGAAAAATAAATTGATAGCTTTGTTGAGTGTTCACCATTGAATTCTGGAATATCACACCTTTTCCACCAAAATCGACTTTCGGACACAGACATTAATTTACAGGGTGATTCAAAAAGATGGACTCAATTTCGTAAGTATGTATTTCAAAATTAGAATTGATGATTCCAATGACAAATGCTCTTCCTTGTTGGAGGTTGAATGTTGAAATGAAGAAGAAACGCATGGTGCACAGCAGTTGCCGACTCAGTTTTAATGGACTCACGAACGCAAAACATCTCGTGCTGCATAGTAGCCATTTTGCTCTCAACTGACGCTGCTGCATGGCTGTATGCTAGGCAAGCGCTCTAGCGGTAGTAATTGAAAATTTAGGACCTCCTCTTTCAAATGTTATGTAGATCATTCACATATCGTGTACAGTTCAGGAAATATAGACGTACGAAATTGAGTCCATCTTTTTGAACCACCCTGTAGTATGATGACCAACTCAGTGCCATTATTTTAACTAAAAACATTCTAGAAATCATTCAGTATCATATGGAGATCTAATATGTACAGATTGCCAGAGGAACAACTTTTAGGCTATGATGTATATTGCAGATGTTTATAGATCTGTGTTGTATGTTACAGCCTGTCATTCTGTATACCCCCGATTATTACTGGAATGATGTATAAAATAGTGAAAGATACAAAAATATGTGCTCTCCATTGGAGCACAGCTTTCCACTCCAACACAAGCGATGTCAGTGCCACCTCACCTGAGTCTTGTACATTTCCTTAACATCCACCAGGTCCAGCTGCAGCTCTTGTGCCTCCTCCACTTTCTCGCCATACATCTGCAGTAAGGCATCATACTTATGTTGTAGGTCCTGGAACTGACTGTGCAGTGTTTCTCCTTCCTTCAGGCGGACCTCCTGTTCCTCAACTCGTGCAGTCAGCTGTGACAGTTCACTCGTCAAAGCATTTCTCTCTGCATCTCTCCTTGACATCTCCCACTGCAATTGCTGTACCTCTCCTGGTGCAAGTAAGAACCCAAGAATTGCATCTTTTGAAAAATATGCACCATTAAAAACCACTGAGTCAGTGGTGTCATGTGAATATTATACAGGGTTATTTGAAATGAGTGTCGGGGTTTTAACAACTTGTCAGTTTGGAACGAACTCGATTATCATGTTGATGTTTGTAGAATCACAAAGGGTGCACATATAGAGCACCTGTAAGGTACGTAACAAAAACTTGAAGTGTTGTTCTATTAAATAAAAAAAAATCCTAAGTGTATAATGTATGACAAGTTGTTATAACCCTGACAATCATTTTGAATAACCCTGTATATAAAACACAGGTTCAGTGGTATCAGCTGCATGCACTGTATACAAATCAGAGACTGATGCCTTCGAAGACAAAAGATGTGTACAGGTCAATATTTTGCATGTTAAATCCAACGGTAAATCTTTTCACAAAATATTTAGTACATCAGTATGCCAGATATGTCAGTGGTTGAAACTATCCAGAAAGTTAAAAATAAATCAATAGTTGAAATCACCCACAAGAAATTTGTGTCATAAATATTAAATATAAACCATTGAAGTTACAAACCATCCCTCAATTTGAGTTGAGACTGGAGCCCTTCCAGCAGGGATGTGGTGCTGCCTAACCGCAGGCTATCATAGACATTGCTGTACCTGCCTGAAGTAGACCCACATTCAAACGCATCATCCTGAAACTATAGAATAAAATACAGCACACCACAACAAATAAACTTCATACGACCAATGTTCTCATAACCATATTTAAAAGACAACAGGCCTAACAATATCTGAAAAAAGATAAGCAAGTCATAGCTCTGGAATTGAACTGTCTCTCAAGGCAGCCACAAGACAGGTTCTGCATTAGGACAAAGTGTGTTAACTAATGGACAGCTCATGCTATTTAAATTACATTTTAGAAATGTAAAATACAGGTTTGTACATATAGGAATGCTTCTAATGAAACCAGATATGATGCAAACATTTCACAATTTAAGTACAAGTTGCATCCAATTTATGTTGTTCCAATATGCGTTGCTTCAATACACAATTAACTGACAGTGCAAACATTTCATTCACAATCATTTATGTCTAATGTAACACCATTTAGAGACAAACTTAACACTTATGATTTGATTTTCATGAATACTTATATATATTAAACTAGAAAAAGAATCCATTCTACACTTGAACTATTCTTTAAATAAGCTGCATTGAACTAATTAAATTTCTTTATTATGACAATCTTATAATGATAATCTTGCTGCAACAAAGAAACAGGTAATGAAAATGCAAGTTTTTTGCCTGCACTTTTCCTAATATAAATGAAATAAAAATAATGCGAAAAGGATCTGACATCATACATCTTGTCTATTACTTACAAATGATTGCTAAGTAACAAAATAGCAGTCAAAAAAACTGCTTGTGCAATACACCCAAACTGTATACGGTCACCTATCAAACTCACCAGGGATGAAGAAATTGAGAAAGTACACTGGTTAAGTGAAAGGGCTTATGTTATAGAAGGCAGGCACTGTTACACTTTTACTGTAACATACATGGTGTCCCAGGTTGGAGAAGGTGAAACTTTTAACTATCTTTTTTTACATTTTGTTGGCTGTGCATCCTAATATAATGATAGTCTTTTTTTACCAACTTGATGCACAAATTCTTTATTTTAATACATTTATTATATTCCTCTACATGTTTCAAGCACTATTGTGCTCATCTTCAGGAGGACAGATTGTATTAGTGCAGCATCTGGTATCGTCACTCTCTTTAGGTGACTGTTCAGTACACAGGTTACGAGAGGAACATAATACTTACTTACTTACTCCATGGTGCAGAGTCCTTCTTGAGAAGCTAACTGGTTTGCAGCTAGTCAAGAAATTCCCCGCATTTCACGGAACCCGAAGGTTCATTACCGCACTCACAAGTGTCCG
>Ga0123357_10015456_pt1 | contig 10009 bp, 8 predicted proteins | sample TergutEmb28metaG_FD_89873 | JGI IMG/M metagenome (GOLD analysis project Ga0123357, IMG submission 89873) | Embiratermes neotenicus P4 segment gut microbial communities from Petit-Saut dam, French Guiana - Emb289 P4 | ecosystem: Host-associated > Arthropoda: Insects > Digestive system > Gut ... | reverse complement strand
TATGATGCCTACCGGATATCCATTGTTTTTAGCCATGGTAATTATTGTTTTCCATTCTTCCTGTTTTGATTCTTCCGTAATGGGAAGGGTCAACATTCTGTGTACATAGTATTTGAATGCTGCTATTTTATGTTCGTATGAGTGGTTCGAGGAAAATTGGATAGTGGTATCGGTACCTGTAGGTTTTCTGTAAGCACTTATGTCAATATTATTGTTGTTTCTGTGTACAGTAATGCAGTAAGATTTACAGTCACAAATCAGTGTTAGTTACCAATGTCACTACTGTCATCAACCAGAAGGATCTCATGCAGGAGACTGTCAGGTGTGCGGTCTGTAATGCTGTGCACTGTCCGCAGAAGGGTGTTGTAGTCTTCATTGTAAAAACAAATCACCACAGTGGCTGATGGCAAATCAGAAGGGTACTTCTGCTTCTTACACCTGCAGACACATGACAGGTATTCAGCTTCATTCCAATGTAACACCCAGAAGAATTAGAAAACTAACTTTATAATAATAACTGGTAACTACAGAGTATATCTTTAAATTTTTCCCCACAGCTTGCCAGCTGTCACAGCAGCTTTATTGCATAAGCCTATGGCTGCCAAGAATTTAGAACATGTTTCTACCCTGCAGTTAAATTCTCTTATTAAAAAAAAACTCAAAGTGCTGACCTTCAGCTCTTCAGCATCCCTTGCACCTTCACAAAATATTTCTCAACACATGACTTAAGCTCTTGTCTTCAAATACTGGCAATTTCTCTTTGCAAATTGTCTTTCAGTCCTTGCAAAGAATATGGATTGATCAATACATTCTATTGTTGTGTCCCCTACAAATCACAACTGGATTCAGATCTTGAGAGACCACAATATGTGGGTTTAATTATTGTTTCTTTGGAAAGTATGGACCCCATAATTCTTTGTGCAGTCACTGCATTCTCAAGATATGTAAGTGAACTGCATGGGAATTTTTATAACATCAGTATCTCTTATGTTGGCTCTTTAAATTCCTGCCTAATGACAACAATGCCCCACCTGAGGGAAACAGAAGTTATCTTTACTTTTTCTCCAGCACCAAATCTGTTGGATAAAATTTTTCCATTATTCTGTATACTGTACACAGTACCGGTGACAAAGGATACTTATTTACAAAACTTTTGGTGACACACGTACTCCATAAAAGCCTTGCAAATGAACACTCCCTGCTCAACAGAAAACATTTCTCACATGCACTGATCTGTTCTTTAAGAGAGACAACACAAAACTGGGGGTGGGTGGCAGCATTTTATGCTTCAGCAGATGTGATGTAACTCAGCTGACTCTTCTTGCCTTACTGGACTCATATTTCCCAAATTTTGAGAAACCAGTCACAGATATACTCTGCATTTTACCATTGAGAATCATATGTCAAACACTACTGAGATAATAAGAATCTTCCTGCATTTTAATGTTAATGCATATAACGTGGCAATCTACATAATTAAATAAACATCCTCCAGGAGGGCAAAATTTAGATAAAATCTGTGAGCAGAAATGAACGTTCTGTTAAAGCAATTTAAAATCTGTTTGATCAGATGGTCCCATTAAGCTAATATATAAGATCCAACAGCAGCAATGACATCTTTAAACTAAACAGTTCCTTGAAGAGCTGTGTCACTGCCGACTGCTCTGTGGTTACCCAGTAAGAACAAGATATGCGGTACTCACAGATGATGGCGTGTGTCAGGAATGTCACGGTGGTAGCTCAGCTCACGGCTCACCAGAACATTAAATGCATGTACTTTGTATCCCTCTCTCCTCAGAGCCTGGTCTTCAACTGTCTTAACCATCCCCAATCCCTCTATTTCAGGCTTTAGTGTCTTTGGCTGCAGCTGGCGAATCAAAGAATCACTGTTCTTGTAGCCACCCGAATAGTGTGCATTTTTTATTGAATGGGCACTCTTGCCTTCAGCTTTTCGTTCTAATGGAATGTCAATGTCATTACTTTCAACATGGTAAACTTTGGGATTATGCTTCTTTATGGGAGGAGATTTCAACAGCAGTGGATCTGAAATGATGTTTTGCTGATTTTGCTGATTTGTGTCTATATAGTAATCACTGTTGTCTCGTGTGGGAATCCCAATTAAGGGGACCTTGCTGGTGGTGGCAAGCCTCGCTGAGGACTCCTGGGTGATGACTGAGTACAGGTAGAAGCTCACAGCCCAAGTGATGGATGCAAACACAATGCCCAGCAGGAAAGAGTTGTAGCGAGACACCACCGCCATACCCACACCTGCCAAACACACACATAATGCTCAACAGTGGTTTGATACTGTCTGTGACTTTACTTCATTCATCACAGTCACCATAGCCAGTGCAACTGTGTGTACAACACACATTCATCATAAAGTGACCACGTGCTCTCTCATTAAATGTGACAGTAGGCACAGACCAGACAGCTTTGAAGGAAGTGATACCACTTGCTCTCAGAAACATATCTGAAGAGTTTTTTGTAATTTGAGAATGAACAGGTCATAAGAATTGGCAAAATGACTGTGAATACAGATACAAGAAGCATATGGAAGGAGACTGTTATGAACCACTTCCAGGTGCTACCATAGCATTTTGGGGGGGGAAGGTCAATGAGAAAAGTTATACCAAAGCTCAGTAAGAAGACTTGTTAGTTCTGGCTGGAATTTCAATGCAGAACACATGAATTAAAAAATAAAGTTATAAATATTATAGTACAAAGCGATGAGAAATGCCAAAACAGATCTCTAATACAGTACACTAAATAGTTTTTTATTATGTGCCTGATTTTCATACACACTTCATACTGAGTTACAGTACAAGGTCCTTATTTTATTTGACATCATTTGCCACTTCCCACAGATATTCAAACACACATGTGGGTGATGAGCCAAGTGGGCTGCAGTAATATGACAGGCATGCAGACAGGCAGTAACAAATATGTCATATACAAAAAAAAGACCCTTTATATGTATTAATGGCATATAATACCTGCCCATACTAACCACTGTCACATTTTCATTATGGACACTTAAGTCACATTGTGATGAACATGAATGCTAGAACTATCCACCAAGTAGGACAGGTCAGTCCTACCTTATTTAAACACCTACAAAAACTTTCACCTTTACGTAACTCAGTACCAACTCATACAGATATTATTTTAGGCAAATCTGTAGCACTCATGACAGGAATATTTTATATTATATGCATAACCTTTACAAATAAAGTATTGCTTAAAAAAAAATTGTGATGTACTGACTTCCCCATTTTAAGCACATTTGTATCCCTGTAGTATGCCTATTAAAATCTCTGAATCTGTCTGCTTGTCTGTTTGTACATAAAATATCAAAAACCACTACATGAAATTGATTTGCACCAAAGCAGTATATATTATGATGAGACAAGGTCAGACATACAGTGAACAACACTAATGGAAGTTCTCTGCGCTAAATTATTCCACCTTTGTCACTGTGATTACTTGCAATATCCATTATAAAAACACTGAACACAGCAACAAACTGAGAAAACAACTGAACTTCTTCTACAATAAAGGGCACAAACAGGCCCAAAGTCTCTACTCTATTTGCTCTCCTCTGTTTCCACAGGTGTGAATGAAAGTGTGGGTAATCCCATTTTTCCTTATTGTATATTTCAATGAATCTTTATTTATTTGGAATTAAGGAATGATAGTTAATTTTAAAAAGTTTACATAATTGCTGATAATATTTAGTTTCTTTTTCCCTAAGTTTCTATGATGCTGTATATTCTTAAGGTAGGTAATACAATTGTAACTACACCTTCATTTGTATTGGAATATGCAAGGTAGATAGCAGTAAACTATCTGTCATTAGGATATTTTAAAATTCACTGTGGAAACCATCAGGAGTTAAGAAATAATGCTGGGAATAATACTGACCCACTTCAAACCACTTTACACTCTCAGAACTTACTTCCCCAAGATGCAGTTTCATTTTATCCCTCCATCTGTGCTGCAGTCTTGCAACAGGTCTCACTACTACAATTTTGTGCGTATTTCTTGTTTCTGCACCGAAGTTACATGTATCTCTTGTAACCTCTTACATTTAACTACCTTATGTATACTGTGAAGAGTTGTATAAATCACCAAGTTCCCCATCACTCCTCCATCCCACACCTGTCATGGCTCAAAAAGAATAAATAATGGTTAAATTTCATTTGGAGAATTAATAATATTTTATTGATGAACTGAATGTATTCACTTCATTCCAACAGAGGACACTTATATGTCCTCGAAGGCCTCTCTGAACATGGCAAACTACTGAAATTAGGTATACAGCATGTGTGGCATTTGTAGTAATGCTACTTCAGCAGCCACAAGCCATTAATGAATGGGAGGGTTAGGTAAGTGAATGTATGGCATGAGTGGGTCTTGATGGGGCATGGCACAAAAGTGCCTAAAAATACTGACTGCAAATCCTATGATGCCTAAGTCCACTGTAAAAATGTAGTCTCATTAAATTCATGACATATCTTGCATCAAATATCACAGAACTAAGGAACATAAGTGATGAATTAATATTCTCTTTGGAAATAGCATAATACCCCATACATTGTGTTTAAGCAAACATCACATGAAAGTGAAGGTTGTGCTGCACTTCACATTACCTGTTTATACACAAGAATCAAGTTACTGCTGACAAAACCTACAGAAGAAAGATGTGAGTATTTCTGTTACAAAAAAAATCAGTATTCCAGCAAAACTGATATCTCACATACTGTAAAGAAAAAGGTTTGGAAGATTGTGTAATTCAACTTGAAACCCAAGCTTCTAATTTGGTTACATTAAGCTTGTATGAGCTCCTTCAGGAGATTTTAATCAATTTATGGCATTTGAATTGCACTCTTATCTGTGTAATCCAAAATCGCAGACCAGAATTTGTGTTGAAATAAACATTGAATAACTTGACGAAAACAAACAACTAAGCTCATTATAAGTTCATAATCAGCAATGCACTATAATATAACACACACAGCATATTTTGCAAAAAGAATGCCTCATAAAAACAATTTTAAAAACACTCTCAAAACAATTTATTTTGCCTATTTTCACTCCACAATAAAATGAAATCATTTTTAAGTTAATTTGACTCACAGTAAAAAGAGATTTACTCTACAAGCCAAAACTGTTAGAATTATGGCTTGTACAAAACCTATTAATTCATGTAGCAATCTGTTCAAGAAATGAGAGACCTTACCTCTTCCATGTAAACACATATTTTCATTCATTATAATAATGAGCTTCATTGTAAATAGCCAAGACAATTTTCAAACAAATTTGTCTCTACCCAGTGTCAATACAAGAAATAAGTACCACCTTAACAGACAAACTGCCAAACTTCCATGTTTTCAAGAAAGTGCATGTTATGCTGGCATCAAAATTTTCAACAGTTTACCATGCCAGTTCACAAAGTCTTATCAATGCAAAGGCTCAATTTAAAGTAGCATTAAGAAGATACTTAAATACACAATCCTTTACTCCATAGATGAATTTCTAGTGTTTAAAAATGACTCATAATCTTAATTATCTGCTGTATACAATGGATTTATTGTCATATGTGACTATTTTATGTGAAATCCCTATATGTTTCTGTATTGTACTACTTCTGTATATTTCGTAATTTACGACCTATTCCTCATCCGTTGTGACTCACTACATTTTTTAATGTATGTGGTATAATAATATGTATATGTATGTATACATGTGTAGTGGCATTAGCCAAGGATTCATTCTCCATACTCCTTCCCTGTTCAAACAGCAAGTGACAACATTTTCTGAATACAAAGTTTACCTTCAGAGCAGTGTTGCTATTCTCCCTCCTTCCTGCCACTCCCATCCCTCTTTCTAAGCTATAGATTCTGTTCACATGAATGTTTTCACATTGAGAACAGATTGACAGCTCACACTATATGATCAGTCACCCTTTCAAATGAACTAGAATCATTCCCTTGTTTTAAGAGGAAGTGTATATAAAAATTATTTGGTATATATTGACATCCAGAAATAAATATCTCTACAGGATTGATCTAGTTATTTCAAATCCCAGTCACAAATGTATGCATCTCTTCCACAAACTTTGAGATGCAAAAGTGAAAGAGTGAAGCTATGTTATATAAAAAATTAAATAATATGAGTAGTTCAGTAACATTAGCTGATGTGAGAGATCTTCAGTATGGGAATCATTTAATGAACAATAGCTTATGACTGCACTAGTTTATAATTTGTATATTATTACAACACTAATAGTTGCTTTATCACATTCTTAATAGGTCTTTTAAATAATAAATACACCAGAATTGGTTGAATTTCAATCAATTTCATTTGCAAATTATTTCATCCTTTTGACAACAATGTGTATAGGATACATACATCATTTCTTATACTAAGTTTTTATAATTCTATTTAGCTAATGCAATTCATATACAATATAAAAATATATGTAACAATGATGAAAAGAGGTCTAATAACAATATTGCATTATAGCTCAACAGTAATTTAGATGGTTTAAAAGTTCTGGAATTCTAAGTTTAACTCTAGTCCTTCTGCTGTCTTTTGAAATATTCTGCTAAACACAACTCAAATGTGCCAAGCTCTTGAGTTACTAGTGATCTTGGCAAGGAAACCTTCATGGAATCCAACATGTAACTAAAATTGGACAGGTACAATATAAGAAATACCTGGGTAATATTTAGAAGTTGAATTAGCAGTGGTCAGTGAACTCCTCAGTCTTTTTCTGTGAACACAGAATCACTGAATTTTCCAGAAACAAAGAAGGGCTGTTTTTCACATTAGAGCCAATTAACACACAGCACAGTAGCAAAGCTAAGATAAAAGTCATGTTATATACTGCCATCGTTTCAGTGAAAGATAAAGGTTTATATACCGAAAGACAGTCTAATATGGAAGTTTTGACTGTCTACACTAACATCAAGTTCATTGTGGGTGGTATATATAAATCATGATAAAATGTTGTAACTTTATTACTTCCTTGGATGAAGTGGAGTCAATTGAATTTTGGATATAATTTACATAATCACTGACAAACTAGGAAGGTTAGTCAAGTTACACTATGTTGGAATTACGAACTGTCAATAAATTCTCAATTCTGAAGATATCAGACATTGTCACTGGCCTGAAGCAGAATTATTCGTATATGTTTCTTCCGAGCAAGACAGGAAAATCTTGCTTACAGTTCATCCTCAGCACAGATCTGATCTAACTACTCTAACCAGCATTGTCAGCCAGCACTCATAATACACCTGACACGGACATACTGGCTCGATTTAAAAATCAGTATGATTTTGTTACAAATGACACTGTTAAGAGGTATGTGACGGATCTGGTTGTGGGGAAACACAATCGGCTAGAAGTTAGCTTTTATACAGCTAACCAAAAGAATAATGTTTTGAGTTTTAATGTGTGTTTTACATTACTTCAAACAAAACAGATATTGTGCGCATACTTCCTTCGCAGTTACTTGCAACCGAAACATTTGGTTGAATAGGTTAGGTTTACAACGAGGTTACTCCATGTGCAATGCAGATGTCGTTCCACACTCCGCGGGCAAGCGTTTCACAATTGTGTTCTCTTTGGTGACACATACAAAACAAATGACGACAACTAGATCTTACTGATTTGATCGCAAAGTAGTGGGTATAGTTAATTTTGAAAACATCTTGGTGGTAAATACATTTTCCTGCAACCTATTATCAACTCGCAATTTAAATATCTCTTACCTTCTACTGAGCAACAACATATACTTGTTTCATACGCATTCCATTTTCTTCGAACGGTCAAGTTGTTGCCAACGTTAGCTGCTCCGGTCTGTTCGTAATTAGCGGATACGTGTGCGTAAATTCCCCTAGGTGGCGGGGCTGGTTTAATTCGTCAAAACCAAGGGATTGATATATGTACTGCGTGATTTAACAATAAAAACCCAAAATCTTATCCACACAAGGCATTTATGTGTTCCGTATTATTCTTATAATAAACAGCGAATATTTCATTAAGCAGCAACCGTAAGGTAGAATTGTACTTAATAAACCACGTAGGTTTATCAGTCCTCAAAATTCTATCGTTATTACAAACTGTACGGCTGCATGGAGCCCCGAAAAGGCTAATTATATTTCAGATTTAGTGTCAAGCATATTTTGTATGTAAGTTCATACATTTTTTCTTTGCATTATTTTGCAGGTGTATGCATAGGTAGAGCATTGACATTTATTTTTCTTTGGGTCTAGAAATTTGTTAAACTGACTCTGCCGCATGGAAGACTATATTCATTCAGTAGACGTTTTAGTGTTTCTTATTGTGTATTTGTGTCATATTTGTGGCAGCATTGTAATTAGCACAAGTGCTGTTGAGCCAGCATGTTAATTAATAACTATTGACTTGTTGTCTACAGATTCCCCAAGAATCTTTTATAGTGTCTGTATTGTTCATACTATATATAAATGACCTTCCCCTGAGAATAAATTCTGTTTCAGAACTAATATCGTTAGCTGATGGCACTAGTGTCATAATTTCAAGCAAAAATTTCATAGATTTCTGTTTAGTGTCAAATTTACTTCTCTCTTGTATGATCAAATGGTTTGCTGCTAGTAATTTAGTTCTAAATTGAGATAAAACGAATATAATGAAATTTATAACAAAGAATTCATCACATTCTACATTGCATGTTAGCTACAAAGAAAAGCATGTACAAGGTGGTTGAAATATGACCGGGACTGATGTCGCCAGACTTACACACAAACAGTCCCGGTCATATTTGAACCACCTTGTATAAGAAACAGTGAATACAAACATTCTCGGTTTACGAATTGAGAACCACATAAATTGGCAGACCAATATTGAGCAAATGATTCCTAAGCTAAGTGGAGCATGTTATGCTGTTAGGCTTATGGCCCATATCAGTAACATTAACGCTCACAAATTAATTTGCAATGCATACTTCCAATATATTAGAAAATATGGAATAATTTTTGGGGGTAAATCTTCTAACAGTAGGAAGATTTTCACTTTACAAAATAAAGTTTTCAGAATTTTGGCTGGGGCATAATATTTTAATAACTGGAGATCATACCTGTTCCATGTCAGTATATACTTCCATTAATGAGTTTTATTACCATTAATCAGGAAATTTTTCAAACAAATTCACCTGTACACAATATTAATACAAGGAATGTATGTATGTGTATATATATATATATATATATGTGTGTGTGTGTGTGTGTGTGTATGTATGTATGTATGTTTGTATGTGTATGTATGTTGGTGTATATATATATATATACATGCATGTATGTATGTGTGTTTGTGCGTGTATATGTATATATATGTATGTATGTATGTATGTATGCATGTTGGTCCAACACTGTGCACTTAGTTACACAGTCAGGCTAAATTCTGACATGCTTCGGTGGCAGCCACCACCATCATCAAGGCAGACAACACCATAGACCAAAAACAGCACTATTAGTAGGCGTCGGTCTTGTTATGTACACATCGCTTTAAGTGGGAGGCATGACATAAACAGCTCTGTGTTGAAGGGAGACGTGAGATATAGCAACGTGTGCGTGACAAGATAAACACCTTCTAATAGTGGTGTTTTTCGGTCTGTGGTGTTGTCTTCGTCAGGTTGGTGGCCGCCACCGAAACACGTCGGAATTGAGCTTGCATAGAATTGGAGCTACTTATATACAATAAATTGATAGACTTGCACGGTACAAACAACATTATAAAGAATCTATTGAGTTATTATTATTATTATTATTATTATTATTATTATTATTATACGATATGGATGTCTCTTGTCACAGGCATTTTCTTCCTGGTACTTCTATTGAACCAGCGGTGATCCCCACTGCTCAGGCTTCAAGCTTCACACTGCAGTACTTTCCGTATTATGTGTGATGTTCCAATTATAGCTGTCTTTTGTAGTGAATCTATCGAATGTTTTCCTGGT
>Ga0123357_10015455_pt1 | contig 10009 bp, 3 predicted proteins | sample TergutEmb28metaG_FD_89873 | JGI IMG/M metagenome (GOLD analysis project Ga0123357, IMG submission 89873) | Embiratermes neotenicus P4 segment gut microbial communities from Petit-Saut dam, French Guiana - Emb289 P4 | ecosystem: Host-associated > Arthropoda: Insects > Digestive system > Gut ... | reverse complement strand
TTGGGGCTAGTGAAGTCAACTGCTTGTTTTAGCACATTTCAAACGACATTCTAGGTAACCTATCGGGTTGTCTGGGACACCTAATACCATTTGGCCCGGTTACTGAATCATTGAGGGGGGGGGGGGCACGGTGTGTCTTTGTAGCACTTCGAAGGGCTGGGGCAGATATTTGCCTCGGGCTCCAGAGAGTGAGCTGAAATCGATACATAGAATATTAAAGCGGAGGCTGATAGCAAAATCTTTGTCACTCTCAGTCACTCACTGGCTCCAGAGATATTCGGAATGCCTAATAGACAATAAGAGTGAGAAGATTAACTCCACTTATAGCACACTTTATAAAAAAAGCATTTTCTTCCAGTTTTCGCACCTACTAGGGATTATGTATACATGTTTCAGGGAGAACCCTATTTTTGTAAAGCTGTTCATACGACGGAAGCATTATTGAATATAGCCGTGGACTATTTTTAATTGTGTTCCATAAATAGTCACCATAACGAAAAAACATTTTAACTTACAATTGTATGTAGGCCTAGGCAAGTACGTGGGGCTAATGGTGCGACCGCTCCGGCAACATAGCTTAAGGGGCGGAAAAAATGGCAGATAAATGAATATTTAAATTAAAAAGAAAATAATTTTCTGCCCTAAAAAAATTAAATTATTGAGAAGAATAGGAGAAAATTCAGTAAATAATTGTGATTTTCTAAAAGTTCGTAATTTTTGTCAAGGGCTTCCATTGATATTGCTCGTCCCGGGCATCAGAAAACATAATTTTTGTCAAGGGCTTCCATTGATATTGCTCGCCCCGGGCATCAGAAAACATGGCTACGCCACTGGGTCTAGGCCTGGGAAAATAACATATGCTTGGTTTATGGTAATTTATGTAACACTGTTTAATACGACAATTTTTTTGGTAAATTGTTGTGTTGGATTCGAGGTTTCAGTTAGTTATGGGTGATATTTGACTCATTATTACTCGTAAATTCGAAATAAATAGCTCAGTGTGACGTTTAACACAATTTTAATCGAAATACTTTGAAGTATGGTGAAAAAGAGCTAACGCATTCAACACTGATATTGCTACTCTACGTGTTATTACTTCTCCGACAACGATGGTGAACAATGAACTGTGTGAGAAGCCATGCAACTGATGCCGGTATCCATCACTTTCCCCTGTAGGTCTAAATTAACTCATTAGTTTGTGTGTGTTAAAATAACAACATAAAGATAAGTATTATATCATGTGGAAGTATGGCAAAGTGTAAATGTATGCTAAAGACACTAACAAATTAAAATGACACTCATAGAGAAATGAAGAAGAGCTTAAATTCAAGGAATGTTTGCCGCATTTCAGTTCAGGATCCTTTGTCTTCCCTTCTGCTGTCGTGAAACAATAGGCCGAAGGAAGCATCGGAGTGTTCGTGGCGGTGTTATGCGTTTTGAGCTTATGAAAGCATCTATTTTTATTCGGCGAAGGGTTGAAACTTATATGGAACATCAACGTACGTACTTGACTAAGTTCTAATACTTATTTGTGCTGTAATAATATTTTTTTTTGTTTTCTTTAATAAGAATATGTAATTTATTTGTGTTTCAACAATATTATGTCATTTTAATTAAGCTAGTTGACACTGACGTATTGAAACATCTGAGACACATTACATTTCATAAGTAAAAACAGGGCTGTATTTTATAAGATAAACAAACTAGTTATCAGTTGCCGTCCAACACAACAAAATATTTGGATATTCTTATTTTAATGGCGACATGTTTCGGTACTCCTGATCATCATCTGGCCATCATACAGAAACTTAACTTAGGTACATGCAGTGCAATCATGCAGTACGGGATCCCATAGTACTTGTAGTTGTACCAAATACGTATAAATGTATAAAATATTACAAAACTCTATAATATTAAGTGGTTACATAGCTGTCTAGGACTTTTATATTAGTAATTGATCGTTTTTGAATCTGAAATAGAAATTAAAATGTATTATATTCTACACTTAACATCTTGTTGAGTTTAATTATATGTTTGTCTGACACAAGTTTTAAAAAGGTTTCATGGCACGCAATTTAGATTACCGTTTTCTTGGCACTTCTTATTTCGTATGCGTTGATAAGTCTGATGGTGACTATGGTTGTTCCTTGTTTTCTAATCGGAGTGTTTTTATTAGCATTAATGTACACCGTAGTTGTTTTGTATCATGGTGATGATTATTGATTGTTTGTGATGCTGAGAAGCTAGCCGTATACGTGTGTGTGCCCTGCGCTGTCGTTTGTGACTGTATTTGTTACAAGGACAACTGAGACATTGTCCTTGGAGTTTTTGTAACGTATCAGCGAATTACGCTTTTCGTTATTTGTCAGAATATGTAGATTTGTGTATTCGTTAGTGGTTTTGGAAATAAATGGGACGAATTGTCATGTGTCATATATGGTCTCAAAGAAAATCAAAAGTAGTCTCCGTTTGGCCGTTAAATTCGAAAGTTTACAAATGTATATCCGCATATACGAGGGGGTGCTGATAAGTCTTTAGCCCGACCATGAATGAAACAAGCTACAGCGACCAAACTCTGAATTTATTCAACATACGCCCCACGAAGCTCAATACATTTCTTAGCCCGTTGCTGTAACTTCTGCAAGCTACTCAAAAAAATTCGGAATGTTGTCCGTCCAACCAGGTCTTCGCGGCAGCAATGACCACGTCGGAAGAAAAATGGCGACATTTCAATTGTTATTTCAGTCCAGGGAAGAGGTAGTAGTCCGATGGGGCCAGATCCGGAGAATAGGGTGGGTGATCAACACATTGGCAGCCCAGGTAGGCCAGTTTCTTCTGGGTTGCAAGTGCCTGGTGAGCCGGGGCATTGTCGTGTAATTACAAGACCCCCTTGGTGACCTTTCCGCGGCGTTTTTCCTTCAAAATGTCCTTCAATTGCACCAGCAGAGATGAATAATACTCGGCGTTGATAGTTTGGCGCTTTGGAAGATAATCAATGAGAAGGATGCCATCTTGATCCCAAAAATCGGGGCGAGAACTTTTCTAGCGGATTTTTGCACTCGGAATTTTTTGGGGCGGGGTGAGCCGCTATGCCTCCAATCTATTAATTGTTACTTTGTCTCCGGGTCATAGTGATATAACTAGGTTGCGTCTATGGTCACCAATCGCGACATGAAACCATTTGGATCGCGCCAAAAAATGTCACAACTTGCTCAGACGTCTAGCTCCGTTGATGTTTTTGATCCGCTTTCAGGGATTTCGGGACCCACTTCGCGGAGAGCTTCCGCATGCCCAAATCTTCATGAATGGTGGACCCAACCCGCTCACGTGAGATGCCCAGTTGCTCTGCTATTGATTTAGCCGTAATCCGGCGGTCCTACAAGATTAGGTCGCGAATTTGATCAATAATCTCAGGGGTGGTCACTGTTTTGTGTCGTCTAGGACGAGGCGCATCACAGGTGGAAAAATCACCACGTTTAAACTGGGTCACCCAGTTTTTGACGGTAGCATACGATGGTACATGTTCCCCTAATGTTTCTTTCAGAATGGCGTGACTTTCCTTCGGCATCTTGCCTTGCAAGAAAAAAAAACTTGATGACAGCTTGCGTCTCCATGTTGCTGAAATCGGGCGCGTCACCTGACATGCTTCTTGCAACCTCTGTAACAAGAAGAGACTCGGAATTCGGCACATGAATAGACTCCTCTTTCCAACGACACTATCGATTCCGTCCTACGACATCGGGAAGTAGGTCGGGCTAAGGACTTAATCAGCACCCCCTCGTATGAAACATACAATGACTAGTAAATTCCGAATATTAGGTCCGACATTCTACAAAAATGTGCGATAAACCTGGAAATTTACTCATTACATTTACATAAAACTATAAAAAATATTACTGTTTTATATAATAAGATTAAAATAAAGAAAAAACCAGAAACTTCACAAATTTTCTTTACTTGAGATGGACGGAATATGCAGCACTCTTATGGGAAATAATAAGTGGGAATTTTAATTAGTAGGACCGGTTTGAGAAACCCTCGTGGAAATTTAGGAGTACATCAAAGTGTAACATTGTACCGACAAGTACAGAATTTGGTTGAAGATTGAAATTTATTTGTGAAGTCTCCTATGGCGAATTTTTATTATTAATTTACAAGAAGAAGTTATGCCCAAATAAATTACGTCTTTGTTTACGCAATCTCTGTATATAAAAGAATTCATGTGAACGCAGAAAATTCGCTCAAATATGCTAAAATTTGTTTGTCAGTCACTTAAAATCAAAGCCATTGTAACGATCAGCGACCATTTTGTGCGAATATACCAAGTGTCGTAGACATGTACTTCCTGCCTGCACAAATGTTGATGCCGACTCTTTCTGCAAATTGTCTTTAGGTTTGTGACGGGAAAACATACTGAAATATACATCAGCACCGCTTTGCTATGTGACCAGCAAAGTGCTGCGTGTGGAGTCCGAATACATGATAATGCGCTGTCTGGTCAGAATTATCTCACAGTTCCCGGAGCGGTGATAGATAAACGTGGAACAGCGGTGGAATGATCATTAACAGGGGAAAGCTAAATAAACTCTGAGAATAGTGTCCTTCAGCACAACGTGAGCAAGGAGTCTCACTTGAATTCTTTTGGGATTGCATGGGCTCATGGCTATAAGCCAGCCTCGACCGCCTGAACTATGGCGCTGTCCGAAGAGCACTGGCATAATATCACGTCTCAACCAGCAGAGTTTCGAAAGGCACGGCAAATACGCCATACGTGTATGGGTGCTGTGTGCCTGTTAAGCTTCACCGAAAGGGTTGCCAGGCTGTGACGCTTCTAAGTTACATTGCTGAAGTACCAGGTTCGAATTTGGGCAGAAATACGTACTGCCCTTAAATAAACATCCGATGCTTTTCTGCAGTTGTTACAGATGATTACTTGCAGCTGCTACAGAATCTTTAAGTATTTCACCAAGATAACGTGTTCAGACAAACACAAAGATAAGTTATTTAATTTGGAGGGGTTTTCTAACATCCATATTAATGGAACAACCCTCGCTCGAGATGATCATATGAACACTTATAAGGTAGATGGTAAAGCGTTCCCGTTACAGGCCCGGTGTAGCCCAGAGGGTGGGTAGAGGTATAGATCTACTCTTCCATGACCGCGGCACTAGTAGGGGTGAGTGGTCAGCAGCATGCCCCGGCCGCACTTTACCCCCGAGGAAGATCCGGTACCCATTTTACAGGAGGCTGGGTGGACCCCAGGGCCGGTCTGGACGGGCGGAAAATCTCGTCCCCACCTGGATTCGATCCCGGACCGTTCAGCCCGTAGTCAGTCGCTATACCGACTGAGCTACCGGGCCCACATATGAGCACTTATAGCGATCGAAAATCGCCCTTCAGGCAGTATTGACTTACTTCTTGTATGGACGTAATGATTTTAGTTTACTCGGATTTAGGTGATATTACAGTGCTTCGGCTTGGACGTTCATTTATTTCTCATTGAAAAGACTACATTAAGAATATTAGTTATGTGTTCGGCGTTGGCGGTAATGCAGAACTAACTTATTATTCAAAGGGTGGGATCGAATTTCTTCTATAATTCATCGCGGAGAGTTATTTCAGACTTCTCAGTATCTCTTTAATATTTTGAGTCACGAGGTAGCAAATTAGTAAAGATAAAGCCATCTCTGTGCCGAAGAACTAGTCAGTAAAGCTTCACACATTCTAGCGCCGTGCCTTGGCCATATTACCGCCGGAAAAGGCTTCCGACACTCATAGAATAGGAGGCCGGCTTGGAGTCAGTCCGTCGTGACATGTTATGATATATTACATATTTATTCACTGCAATTGAGTAGACACCCGGTGGCAGTAGTACAGTACACATTTACACACAAACGGTACATAGAACAACACAGCTAACAACACATACAACAATACAGTTAACAATTAATTGGGAAGAATGCGGGCCGTGTTCCGTCTTTGTGAGTTATACCCTGGCATTTGCCTTACAACTGAAGAAAAAGCACGGAAAAACTCCAGTCAACGTAGCCGAAGAGTGCCAGTTGGCACGATGAAAACAAATATACAGAACAGAACACACATACCAATAAGAATACATGAACATAACAATAAAATACATAATTTACAAAATTAAACAAGAGCCTACGAAACATAAAACCATATATACGACGATAAATAAGGAACCAAAATAACTTGAAAGAATATGATAAACGAAAAAGCCATATAAGCAGCAAACTGCATGTGATCTCTATATCTTCTTATAATGTTAGACACCCTGATACTAACAACTTCACTACACTACACTACACTTCACCCAACTACACTTAACTCCACTTCACTACACTTGTCGGCACTTCACTTCCTCTCATTTGAACTTCACCCAACTTCACTTCAGTACAGTTTCATCTGGCTTAACTCCATTCAAATTTCCTACCGCTCCATTTCACCTCACATCACTACACTTCACCTTACTTCACTTCACTACACGTTTTGATGATTTTCGTCAGACTTCTATTCCTTTCACTTCACCGCGTTTATAATTGCTTTCCTAATTCTGTTTCTAAAAATCTTAGGTTTACAAGGGAAAGGCCCTAACGCTTCTGTAGGTAGTTGGTTGTTTACAAAGGAATAATTCCCGATATTCGTTCTTTACTTCCTGTCCCTAATTTTCCGAACATGATCTACCTACTCAAATAGTAAGGCCTTCGCAGTCTGTCACGTATAGCTTTCCAAGCCCTTTCCCCAGAGTGCCGAAGATTTAAACCATTGTTGATTAAGGGAAGAAGAAGCAAACTATCCCTTACCAAGTAACTTTACTGAAAAAGAGAAAAACAATGAGGTAGAAAATGATTGAGAGATGACAACGGGTAGTACAGTTTCACATTTTAATGACGTAACAGCAAATTATTAATTTTACCCGGATACTTAAATACGCGATGTTTGTATTGTATAATTAGGCTATGCATTTTTAGGGTTAATTGTTCAGATTTAGGTTGTTCTTGAATGTACTCTGTCCTAAAAAACTAAATATGTCACAATTGCGTTATCAACGAACGTGTGCATTATAGGACGTAAACAATTCTTTCTAATATTTCAATTATACACATGGTAGCTGGTATCCTGAACTGAAAGCTATATTGTTACAGACATTTCTCAGTTTTAAAGCCCATTTACTAATATTTAATGCCACTTGTGGAAATCGACTCCAGCATTTAACACACACTTCTGCGACCTGGAAGACCACAGACTTGAATTGCTTCCGAGGAAATGAAGAGGAACAGAGGCCAAATCATCTCGAAATTTTTCTTTCTGTTAATCAAGTATTCTTGGTCTTGATGGGTGGTCTTTAAAATTTCTATTTTTGTAGATATTCGGGAGTCCGTATATTTCACCTCGCTGGTTATATCAGAGAAACGGTACACGAAATTAATTGGTCAGAAATCGCGTTTTACCATCTCAGAAATGATCAAACAGAACGTTTTAAAAATGTTTCCACAGTCTTGTGAAATAATATGGGCCTACGCATTAAGTATATTTCTGGAGATAAACTAGTTTACAGATCCACATGTATCTCCATTTAGCTGTGTAGGAACAGTATACCAAATTTCGGTGTTAAAAGAACGTACTGCAGACAAATATCACGAAATTCTACATTACTGTTTTACTTAAACATGTATATCGTGGCCGTAGAAATACAAGAAAACCCTGCATGATGATGCACGGTTAAAAGTGCGACTACATATCATTATAATCACCAAAAAATACCAAGGAGGTTTTGCACGATCCGCATTTTACTCAACCAACATGAGTGCAGACCATAGACACAGCTATGTCATTGTTACACTCCGCTTAGAAGGGCAAAGGAACGAATTTATTTGAAAATTTCTATATTGAACTTTTTCTCAAGCGAAACACAATCACTTATGAACAAACTCTGAACTAAAGTAACCCCCTGTTTGATTTAATTTATGATATACAACTCAACTAAGCAAGCGCGTGATTTACTGTGGTGTTTACATCCCAATACAATCTCATGGGACGTATTTCGTTGACGACCGCTGTACCTTCATGTTCTACTATTTTGTAATTATCTAATGAATCATTATAAAGGCTTGTGCACACGTATATTCCTATTCATTTCAGGTTAGTGCATTAGTGCATGAAACGTTTTTGCGTACCATCAATTAGTAATGGCACACTTGTACCGTATGTTATGAATTTTAAACTATGATTTAATCATTGTCATTTTATATTTTGGCTTGGTTATGTTACTTCAATAATTGCACCATCTTTTAATTTTTAACCTTTCTGTTGCTTCCCTGAGGATGATCTCGTAAGCGGCCGAAACATGTACGAGGTTATTGTTCGTAAAAATTATTTCACCAATGTGTATTTTTTGGTATTACTATTATATTTCATATACTGAGGAGGTTGTTTAAAATGTAATTATCTAGTATTATGTTCCGCAGTTAAGTGGATCGGATCTCGAACAGATAATCAAGTCTCATAATTGTAAAGTTTTTTTAAATGTATGATCACTGGGACACGGCCTTGAAATCAACCTATGCCGGGTACATTAAGTTCATGGTAGTGTATTTTATCTCAAAATTATAAATCATTAAATTAATAATAATAATAACTTTTATGCATTGCACCGCAGTATTTTCTGTACCCTTTCGTTCATTTTTGCGGCATTCAGTAAAATTTAACCCTGAATAAGAAATGTTAATGAAGCTGATGAATTAATCAAGCTAAAGGACAGTGCCCCATACCAGAAGCTACAGTAGAGAATTACCTCTTCACGACATTGCCAATATTATTAGTACGATATGTGACTGCCGGGCCTATAATTTGCAGACGCGGGGATTTTCGTTGTCAGTGCTATAATAATTGACACGGTGTCTCCCACTGAAGGTAATAAGTTTCTCCTCTGTTCCCCATTTGACTTCTCAGTGGTCCATTTTGTGACTAGTGCGTCTGGAACAAACCTAATCTCCCTGAAAATCAGTGAAAAATCTGGAACCGCTGGCAGGACTTGTAACAATGGCGCGCGGTGTCGCAGACAGTGACATCTTATGAATATTTTAATTACTACATCCAAGACAGAACAGAGCGGGCACGGCTTGCCTGGTATAATTAATGCTGCGAACAGACAGACAGACAGACAGGCAAAGCGTGGTTTGGAATTTAGATCATAGAATAAGGCTGTTGCTGGAGCTGGAAACAGCGCTGTGTTCATAATTGTTTCGTTTATGCTGTTCTGCCTCGAAAGAAATTAAATTTCGAGAAACATTTTGTCGTGTTGGGAAAACGAGTTGTTTAGGTGCTGATGTTTCTGATTTGTGTTTTGAAACGAGTTGTTTAGGTGCTGATGTTTCTGATTTGTGTTTTGAAACGCACATTTCGCGTCCTGGTACGATCGTTGAGAAGCCTGACGCCGTAAAACCCGTCAAGTCGAAACAACGCTGATGTCATGTTTAGTTAAGAATGTATAACATGTCCACAAGCGAAAGGTAAATTGTACATTTTAGAGTAAATTACAATATCTTCGTATGCAGTGGACAATCGTGTATAAACGTACGGAACTCAATTAATAAAATTTAATAAAATTTAAGTGCTTCCAAACACCTTCTTTCCTTTTTCCTAATCAACAGAAAGTCTCGGCAGTTGGGGTGGGAATATACATTAAAAAGATATATTTTTTGGAACCTATGAGATCTGCTTTGTGTAAAGTGTAGTTGTGTATACATCGGGCGAACGCTTTGTACTGGCCAACGATGTAGACACGATATCCTTCAATATTTAATCTGGAATGTACATTTTACCTTTTTCTTGGACAAGTTATGTATTCTTAACTAAACGTTACCGCAACGCACGTATAAGTACCTAAGATCAATAGAACTCATCTGCATCTCGTAAGACAACCTGAAGATGGCCTATAAAGGCCGAAACATGTAGTTGTAATAAAATAAGTCAATAAATATACTTA
>Ga0123357_10015454_pt1 | contig 10009 bp, 7 predicted proteins | sample TergutEmb28metaG_FD_89873 | JGI IMG/M metagenome (GOLD analysis project Ga0123357, IMG submission 89873) | Embiratermes neotenicus P4 segment gut microbial communities from Petit-Saut dam, French Guiana - Emb289 P4 | ecosystem: Host-associated > Arthropoda: Insects > Digestive system > Gut ... | reverse complement strand
GCTAACAGACAGCCAACAGAACTAGCATGACAAATACCTATTGCGTGTATACAGTGTTGAGATACTCCTGATGATGGACAGTGGACCTGTCCGAAACATGTAGCGTACTTTATCAAATAAATCTGAGAAATTGTGCATCTCATTGGCACTTATTATAAGAACATATGAAGATATTTTCCTTATTTCAATGAAAATAATTTCCTATATACATCTTATATCCTGTACTGAGCACATCCAAAAACATGGCTGGTGTACCAAAAATAAATAAATAAATACAAAATTATAATGACTTAGTTAATGTCTTCAAAGCTAGGTCTGTGTATCATGAAGTGTTATATACCTACAATACAACAAATAATCAACACAGAAAGATCATTCTTACTCATACAAACTTATGTCCAGCAGTTTCTCTTCTAATATCCACTTCCTTGCAAAAAAAGAAGTACCAGTTCTACACTCATTTCTTAAAATTATAAACTGTCTATTAAAATGGAGACAGAAAATGTTACAAAATATCTAAATTCATATATGGTAATTAGTTTGTATGATACCTTTTTGTTGCTAATTTTTATTGGCATGTATTTTATCATATTAATGTAGACCACTCATCTGATCACCAATACATATGTATAAGTAGTGGCAGGACTTACTTTGTAGACTTCTGACCTTTATGGCCAAGAGTCAGGCTCAGTATTAACATGAGCACACAGTAGTTACAAAATACTTAACTTGATCTGTGTTAAAAAAAAAAAGGGGGGGGGGGGGGAAGTAAAGTAAAGTATGTCTGCAGATAGAATTTGTGAAGGTCAATGCAGAGATAAAACAATTTTACTATTAAAATTATATTTCATGCAAGAAAAAAGTTTCTGGAAGAAATGAATGAATAAAAGAGGATCAATGTGATAATCACAGTGACATTTCCACTATTTTATCAGTAATTAAAGACCATGGTTTAATTTATTGTATAACAGTGTCTAATATATCTTAATAAGCACACGCGTTATGACACAATCCAACCCACTCTGTACTATAAGTTTTTCTCTCATAGGGATTTCCATTCCCTCACACACACATTGGCAAACAGAGGTAACAAATCACTACTTAAACATATGGCACATGATTTACTGGACAATACCTAATCCTTTACAGCTGGGTAGCACACACCATGGCAGTCAATTTTTTGCAGTACAAAACAAAATTTCAATGGCTTATTTTTTCCACATTTATATCCCTAACATGCATTTTGGGATGATGTTTCAAAACAGATTATTTACAATAAGGTCAGTTGAAATTAACATGTGATAGGTTTCTTATATGTACTGGTCAATACAATCATATAAACAAACAATATACGAATTATAGCTCTTCAACACAAGGTTTGATAAAAAAGCAGCACTATTTGTTGCAGATGTCTTCATACCAGTCAGTTTAAAATGCAATGAACAGTTTTGGAATTTACTCGGACTGCTGCCAGGTGTTTGCCATGGTCAGTTAAAAACTGCACCACTGGCTTGTAAAAAACAGCTATTCTTAAACCACATGAGAATCATGAACAGAAGAATGGTCTTCATGGAACTGGATTACCCCATCAAGATACAGCGTCTTCCAATAGCACTATTACATCCTTCAAGATGTGCTGACATAGAAGACAATCTACGTGCTCTTTTATTCAGTGAGGTACTCCAACCCCTTGACTAGAGACCCAGCGCCAAATATTCTTCAACTGACTGCTCCACTACTCTTTCCTTCTGAATTTATTTCACCTCCCACACATACAATTATGTTCACTTCTTCAACCATTTTGTCAGTAACTTATATTTGGCATATGTCCAGATTCAATGCAATGCATTATCATCTTGCACAGAATCCTTTAAAATAATCTTCCTGTGACTTAGACACAGGCTATACAGCACCCAATATGGAGATGAGGGTGCCATGGCACAGACCAGATTCAAACACAAAATGCGAAAGATCAATGATTTTTATGACTTCTCTTGAGTTGCAATTTTATGGCTGTGCTCTGAGTATTCTGCTGCTGTTTCAAGAATTTATTCAACTTCCACCATACACAACAGGGAATGGAAAATCTACCTTGTTCACCTGCATATATGCCAACCAGTTCAGGATGACAATTTTAGTCGAAATATAAACTGCAGAAGATTATGCATCTCCCTATGAAACTCCCCTGTAACTGCCAGTGTCACCAGCAAAAATTATTTGTAATTCAACTTGTAGTCTTCCATAAAGTCAAAACATGGAAGCAGAATCTGTGTTCTTGGTGTTGCAGAGGGCAAACAGAATTTTCTCCATCCACAACAGACAATTCCAATTGCCCAAACATAAATGTTAGTTTACGAGTCTACTGTTTTGGGATACAGCATTGCATCACTGGATAAGAGTTCCTGACATTTCAAAGAACACTGCCTTCATCTTCAAGAATCCAGATGTTCTAGAATAATCCTTCTAGGACTTCTGACACCTTGAAGATAGATGCAATACATTCTTTGAAACCTCCGGAACTGCTTACCTGGTGACAGCATTGCATCCCAGAAGAGCAGATTCCTCAATCGTACCACTGATAAAATCTCAAAATTCATATAAATGTTCTACTTGTGATTTTCTGAAAAACTGTAAGCCAATTTCAGATATATTTCTGCCGCTCAACAATGGCACTAAATGGGTTAACTCAGCTAGCCACATGTCAAGACTTGTATATTTTCAAATACGATAAAAAAAATATAAATTTGGGTGCAATAAAAGCAGTAATTTACTACACTTATTGAGTCAAAGTAAGCTCCATAAATCAGTATCTATCACACTTCCTTTAAGGTGTTACACATCTCTCCCCAGCATACTTCCCTACATTCCCCTCCAGCCATCTACCCGGCTGCTGGTAGTGACATTCATGTCACAGCATTCACTGATGGGAAGTGTTTTGGGCTGGAGATGAATACAAAAGCATGCAGCTTGGGCTAAGAGTTTAGCATCATCCCTACCATGAACAGAACTCATTTACATGGCCCCTTTTCATTTATTATGTCACTTTTATAACTCTCTAAAGGGCAAAATACTATTTACAGTTATTTTGGTAGAAAGATTTCAGTCTTCAACATTGTAATATAGTTCGTGACATATATAAAGAAGTATTAATGAGAATTATTGTACTTAACGTAAGTGCAAGACTGTACCTTGCACCACCTGTGAAGGTTTAAAACCAGATGGCCAAATGAAATCACTGGGTGAACAATACAAGAAATACTGGCATAAAAAAACTTTATACTGAAAGAATTAGTCTCATAAAACCCCACATAATACTTAAAAATTGCACAGAACTTCATAAGCATTCTTTGTCTTTTGTTCACATATTGTTTCATTATGCAGAACAATGAACCATAGAACGTAAGATACAAAATCTGTGCAGATTTCAAATGTGACAACCATTCTGAACAGCACTGATATAGACTGTGTGTGTTACTTGTTTTAAATGTTCTGAACTAATTTTAAGATAAACAAAACTAATGCTTGTATCAATTCTTCTTTGAAATGGAGTATACCTCATACTGAATTAAATGAATGCATTTTTTCCTGTTTGTTTTTGTGAGGCTAAGGAAAACTGGTTGATAGAGCAGTTGGTGTAGTATAAAAACCCATAACCATATGAAAACTGCCAATTACATCAAGCTCTAGTGACTTCAACTTCCTACAAAACTCGAGGTCATTTGTGACAAACAGGAGACAAGCAGTTATGTTAAGAAAAGCTGTCCATAATACATAACAGTATAAAACTGGAATACCAAGTTCAAATACAAAAATAAAGGTCATCATGGATATCAATTTCAAACTGTCCCATTCTTTTGTTGTTAAGATTTTAATAACAACATTATTCTAAGATGAAACTGAAATCTTATGGTGTAAGACAATATGGTACAGAGAGAACATCAAAAGCTCTTTGGTGCAGCTAAACATGGCACATTACGACTTAATACTATTATGTGACACTCATCGTAATACAATGGGGGCGGAACTGTAACAGCAGGCCCCTGTAAGTGACAAAGAAGAACATAAATTCTATGTCCATAACTTTGGTAAATATTAATGTACAAGTTACATGTTTAAAAATGCAAAAATATATGAACCACTGTTTCTAACTTCATGACAGTGAAATGTTTTCATGGGCTATATAAGTTTTATGTATTTTTAAACCTTAAGAGTACAAAGCCAGCCAAGTCACTGATATACCTAAGTAAATGCCTACTAAGAATATGAAAATAAAGGATAAGATATTTAAATCTGCCTTCACAGCACAGACACGAGCTTCCAAAGAAACAAGGTACCCAGATCTATGCCAATTGTTTCTATCAAAAACTTCTGGAAACACAGTTTAGAACAAACTGCAATACTGCAGTCAACACTTAACCTCAAAACATTTACCAAGTGAGTCAGGTAATTTCAAAATCACATAACCCAGTGCCACATCATAACAGCATAACAGTCATATAATAAATAGTTTCCACATAACACACATACCGAACAATATCTGTCAACAAACTATGCACACATACAAACACACATTATACTTTGAAGCCCAAAGTAATAAAATTATGATTATGTAACACACAAACAAATATGATTAACAGATCAATCTCATGACTGAGTGGTTAATAAATTATCGAGATCTGAAGTGACAACAAACACTGGACTTGCTGAATAGTAGTCATTGACGTCGAAGAGCTCCGACTCGTTTGATCCTTGACATGACCCGTTCTGTTGATGGTTGCATTTCCTTGGCAGTAAAAATACCAGAGACAGGGCAATCACAATATGCCATGCACTATGTACATACTGTAAAATAGACAATAAAATACAAATTGTAAATTTAACTACTACATATTGCACTAAATTATGGCAGAATAAAAAGAAAATTCTGTGAAATAACACTATGAAACAATTAGTTCCTTCCATCAGGTACAAGAAGCAGCTGGTTCAGATGGAAGTACTGATTCATGGAAAAAGACACAATCTTGAGTATATATGTTGTTAGTAACTGACTGATGCTGCAATGGGGACACAAAACACAAATCCAATCACTGTTTCAAGCACAACTCCTGCCTAACTAGGGTGATAAATTAAAAACATTAATTTCCATACAATTCTTGACCATGGTTAGTTAATTAAAGCATAATCCCAATTTCACGTTTCTCAGTTTTAGATTTTCCCTCACCTAGGTTCACTTTTTGCAGTCCCAGCCAAAACCCCATAAAAATAATGTCTAATTTTTCTCCACTTAAGCCTTCTCGCATTTAAAATGCGAAAAACCACTCCAGACACTTGTAGAAATTTGTATTGTGCAAATAATGCAAAGAATATGCACAATACAGGTAAATATATGTCAGAATCAACTGTGAATTACTACTGCAGCAGCATGCTACTGATTCTTGAGACTCACCATGAGTGATTGGTCAAAAAGCTCTTGGGAGTAGCCATTTACATAAAATCATGTTTCTAACACAACAGTGTTATTGACTGATCATAAATCACAGATGCAACTCACTTATGACTGGTCATCACAAACCATTCTGATAGAAATATGGACTCAAAGAATATAATGTGCAGTGAAAACCTATTTTTAGTTCATTTTTAAAGTTTTATTTCCTGTCCCATAAAATAAATACAAAAATATAAACATAAAATGAAGTGAAGAAAAGCAGCATTTGCTTTAGAGTGAGTACATGTGATTCTTAATCACAGTAGCAACTTTCTGTTTGATTCTGACACAAGAAACCTTTTAAGATTTTCCTGAATTTAAGGTATAAAAAGCTTGTCCCCCGTCCAAAAGAATCTTAAACGAGGGTTCTACTGTACAATACCTTGGACTTAGTCCACTGTGTAGATTTTATACTAAATACACAAATGATGTGAAAGTATGCTTTGCTTCTGTCTCGAGGCAAATGTGAGACATAACCTGTCATGACACTGTACAAATCACGGCTAGTCTCATTGGATGATCAGTGACTGATACCCCTTTGGAAATGGACTGCATTGCTTTTAATATTGATCATGGTAAATGACGTGAAAGCAATCAAATCAGCACCACATGGACCAACCAATGTCTCAGTAGCTGTGTTATACATATATTTACCAAGAATATTTTAATCCATGTTCTTACTAGAAAACTGTTTCAGTCAATTACTCTCTCTCTCTCTCTCTCTCTCTCTCTTTTTTGAAAGTTCTATTAACAGGGTATCACAAAAACCATAATGCAACATACTTGATAATTGGCCTCAGTCTCAATAAATGCAAAGAGAATGAGACCAACAGCAGCCAGAAGTACTCCAGGCAGCAACAGTAGTATTAGTGAGCGCTGCAGGTGGATACATGCTCGCTGGCGACAACAGCGTATACTCCATGCTGCCACCTGTCACAATAACGATCAAGGAAAAATATTTCAATTAATACACTTACTATAACCAGACAGGCACTGTACATATAAATGTAAAACTGCGGTGTGTTTGAGTAACCATTGTTGCCATGCAAAAGCAAGAAGTATTACATTTTCTGAGTGTCTTCAGTCTTAGTTACCTAGAATGAAAACTGCATGCATTGTACGCGGGGAAGTCAGAAAGTAAGGTTCCACATTTTATTGCCAACAAATAACTTCACATAGTGTGATGCCTCTTTATTCACTTAAAGTTCAGACATTGGTTGCTAGATGGTAGTACTTTCGTAGCTCAAGCTCCACAATTTTCGTGGATGATGCAGTTCCGCAATGGGTACTGTACTGTGTGTGTGGACACAAGAAGAGGTGCGACCAGTAATTCAGTTTTTGTGGGCAAAAGGGACAGCTTCAATTGAAATTCATCATGAAATTCAAGCAGTTTATGGCTCAAATGTGATGACCGTGCAGCATGTGCGAAAATGGTGTCGGGAATTTAGTGGCTGTCACTTGAGTGTGACAGATGAACAAAGGAGCGGGCATCCCTCCACATCAGCAGATCTTGTCCCTGCAACTGAGGAGACTGTGCACACTAATCGCCGAGTGTTGTTTAAAGAGTTGGAAGAACAGTTTAATCTTTCACATGGCAAAATCTGGGACATTGTTCACGAACGTTTAGGGTACAGAAAAGTGTGCAGCAGGTGCGTCCCTCGACAACTGACAGAGGACCACAAGAAAAACTGTATGGGTGTATCCCTCACTCACCTCCTCCGCTTTAATGACCATGATGAGGATTTCTTGGAGCAAATCATTACTGGGGATGAAACGTGGGTGCAGTACTGTCCTGAGACAAAAGTGCAATCCATGGCATGGAAACATCCAGGGTCTCCCACCATAAAAAAATTCACATCAACCAGCTCTGGGAAACTGATGGCAACCGTGTTTTGGGACATGCATGGTGTGCTTCTGTTGCACTTTTCTCCTCCTAATGAAACAGTCAATTCTGCTGCTTTTCAGGGCAATCTCAGAAACCTTAAGAAAGCTGTTCAATGCAAGAGGCCTTAGATCTCAGACAAGAGGGTGCTGTTGTTGCATGACAATGCCCGACCACATACAGCTCATGTGACAGCCAATCTTTTGGAACAATGGGGCTGGGAAATTCTTGAGCACCCGCCCTACAGCCCGGATCCAGCACCTTCAGACTTTCATCTCTTCCCCAACATGAAAAAACATCTTCGTGCCAAAAGATTCAAAGCATATGGTGATGTCAAGTATGAGGTGCAAGTGTGGCTGTGTGGTCAAGATCCCACCTTCTATCGACAGGGTTTTGAGAAACGGATTTCCCACCTAGACAAGTGCCTCAACAGAGAAGGTGACTATGTGGAAAAATAAGTGAAATGAAGTGTAATAAGTGAATAAAGAGGCATCTCACTATGTGTATTTATTTGGTGGCAATAATATAAGGGAACCTTACTTTCTGACTTCCCCTTGTATTACATTGTCATCTGTGGCTTATCTGGGTATACCATATTTTTCCACATTATCTCATGAATGGCACAATTTTTGGAAATATTTACTGAACACATAATGTGTGTTTTTATTTTATTAAAACTTTTTTCTGCAACATTTCTCACTCTAAGAAGAATTCAGTGAAATATTATCATAAACGTCCATAGGTCTACATGTAAAGTACCCATTATTTTACTCATATTGTAATTAAACTCGGTTTTTTTCAACCGATTTTCAAAAAATACTTAGACATCAAATTTCATGAAAATCCCTTGTGGGAGCTAAGCTGTTCCATGCATACCACTGGAAAAAAACAGACATAGACAAAACGAAGCCAACAGTCCCTTTTAGCAATTTACAAATGCACCTAAAAAAGTGATACGAGGAAGCACAACAGAATAAATACAAAGTAACAGAATTTCAAATTCATGCATTTACACTCAATGTGATTAAGACTGTATGGTAAGGGAACTAAAGAGAAAACAAGAATTAATTTTTACTGACCGGTATAACAACTCCTAGCCCAAAGGGAATTATAAACACCAGTAAGCCGGTCCGGTTGTACTCGACCCCAACAGCAATGATAAGAACACCAACCATGTGTAAAGTAGAGGCTGCTCTTGCAGGGATACCAGCTATTGCTATTAGTGTCACCCAAAAGGCAAGGATGGAACAGAAGAAATCACAGAACTGCAAAACCTGTGAACACAAACACATTTACCATACATTGATATATCACACAAATTCATTCCAAATTTTATTTGTTATTAACAATTTGTAATGTAGCTCTAAGAAAACTAGTGTTGTTTTAAGTAATATCACAAGGAAAACAAGTGTGCTAAATGGCACACTGCATTCAAGCATGTCACTGTGTGTGACCATAATGGCTACATCAAGTGGAGCTAAATGGTGACACAAAAAAAGGTTCATGACTATAAGACACTGTATGCACAGCACCCACTGGATATGTCTACTTTGTTCCTCACTCCCACCAGTCACATTACTAGCACTGGATAAGTAAAGTACTTTTTAACTTTGTAGTACATCTGTCAATCCTCTATAAACTGATCAGTATTATACTGTGTACAAAGATCAAGCACAGGTTATTTTTTAAAGCTTCTTATTTGAAGATGCTGACAGGTGCTAAGATTATTTACCATCAGTGATGGATGAATGAATGAGTCTGGAACATAGGTGGGAAGATAATGACATGGGAAAATTCATGTATTCAGAGGAACCTGTCCCAGTGCCACACTGTCCACAACAAATACCATACGTACTGGCCTGGGACTGAACCACAGCCCCCATAGTAGGAGCCACTGACCAACTATCGCAGCCATGGTATGGCCCATCAAATACAGTGCTGAGAGTTTGTCTTTACCAAGGGTGCACCACAGTACTGCTGGTTCACACACTAACCACTGCCATTAATCAGTACCTGAACTAGCTGCACGAACATATTGGCAGCAACATATATAAAACAGCAGTTCAGTGTACAGACCACAAATTCAGAGGTCTTGTCCACAAATATCTCTCAGCATTCCATATCCCCTTGTGGACAGTCATTTTTCAACATTATACAAGCAGTTAAAGAATGCAAAACTACACAGCACTATATTCTTGATTATTTGGTTGCAGTGAATACCTATACATTCAGTCATGAAGCAGTTTTGCCTCATATATAAAGCCATGTCCCTAAGATGGGTATATCTGAGAGATGCACAAATCATTGTGCACTGTACAAGGAGCCAAGTACATAGGTGGGTCCATAAGTTTCCGGCCTGACATACAAAGACCGGGCCAAATGCAAAATGCTCTGAGGGAAATTTAGAGCCATCTATTGTGAGGTTACTGTATCAGTTTCAGGTGGCTACGTGCTCCAGTATGCTGGAGGCACTCGTGCTAGTAGGACGTGCTGTAGTGAGCTGCTGAAATGTCGAAAGCCGAGTACCGTGCCGTAATCAAATTCCTCACCAAAGAGGGGCTTGCACCAGCTGCTATCAAACAACGCTTGGATGGCGTTTATGGTGAAGCTTCTCCTTCATATTCAACAGTAAAGGAATGGGC
>Ga0123357_10015452_pt1 | contig 10010 bp, 5 predicted proteins | sample TergutEmb28metaG_FD_89873 | JGI IMG/M metagenome (GOLD analysis project Ga0123357, IMG submission 89873) | Embiratermes neotenicus P4 segment gut microbial communities from Petit-Saut dam, French Guiana - Emb289 P4 | ecosystem: Host-associated > Arthropoda: Insects > Digestive system > Gut ... | reverse complement strand
GGGGTAATTTTTTTTGGGGCATTAAAAAAAAAAATAATTAAAAAAAAGGGGCGTTGCCCCTAATACCAGCACCCCCTTTACAAAACCCCAAAACCTCGCCCCCCCCCCCCCCCACCTTCCCTCGAGAGGGTTATTATGGCAACATGCTTATTGCCGGAATGAGGCTGCGAGGACGTTCGGGTATTGTGTCCACAACCAACTGGAACCGTAACGCACAGTGGTACAGAAATTTTAATCATGTTGGAGTGCATAATTAATGCATTGTTCGCACCAGTTCTAAGTACCATCTCATTACTGTCCCTTTCTTCATGGGACAAAGAATATCGGCTACTTCCTTTTACGTGCGTTTCAGAAGGAAATTCAAGAAACAGACCCTGCGCGTATAACACGTACTTTGTCATACAGTTCATTTCATCTATGCATGAAAAAGGCTCGTAGCTGTAAACAAAAAAAAAAGTACATTAAACTAAGTTGGAGATACCTGTCTTCCGGCATGTGAAAGGGCGGCTAATCCGTAAGTGATGTAGGACTGCAGACCTTATGGACCAGCCGCTTCTGGCCACGCCTTAAAGACTGACCTTATATATTTACTGTGATAACGAAGGCAGCAGAATTCACTGACACGTACATGAACCTGTATCAGACTACATGCTGTCACATGCCGGAAGAAAGCAATCGCCAGGCAGCGTCTCCAATTTCACTTAACGTTGAAATGTGTCAAGCCTTCAGTTTTGCCACTTTTCAAATCTACTTTACGTACTATGTGTAATTTCATTTATTTATTTGGCTTGGCTGATAGGCTTAGAAGAAACTTTATATGCTACATTTTTATTTTACATTTATTCCAAAATTATTGTAGTCACTTTCGAAAGCGACTTTACTTAACAGCTGAAATAAATACGATGCACGTATGCAGGTAATGCGAGTCATTCAAGAGCGGTTAATTAAACTTGATAAGCTACGCTTCTTCTATACGCAAATTGCGACAAAAAAGTTTCATGCCCTTTCGTTTGTTTCACGACTCAAAACTTGTAAGTGTTCGCATGTAACATTAAACACATCTTGCTAACAAGAAGAAAAACACTTTGAAAGTTGGAGATTTCCATAAAATGCACACGTTATATTTCACACTACATCCAAATAATTAACAGAGATGTAAAATAAACTCAGTATGTTATTACATGCGTGTCATGGACGGCATTATCCAAATTGCTGCGACAGGGGTGTCAACAGTCGTGACTGCGCCGAATTAACAATACACCCATGTAACTAAACAGCAGAAAAGCGTCAAGCGAAAAAAAACGCTTTTTTTTCGCAAACCCTAACAGTTCGTTTTTCTCACACGCCTTGTACAGTTCTTACAGAAGTGATATTTAATTTGTTTTACACTTCATAAACCTTACACTGTGTTGCTAGTCATACAGAACTTGTGTGAATAGTAATATTAATAGTAATATTAATAATAATTTTAATAGTAATATTAATAGTAATATTGATAGTAATTTTAATAGTAATATTAATAGTAATATTTCCATTGACGTCATGCTGTCTAGATATGTTACAAATGGAACCAAGACAGGATATCACAGTGGTCTTTCTACTTATTTGAAGTTTGTATTATGTGGAAGGAAATATTTAGAAATTGAGGGGTAGATTTTCGGGGAAATTAAGTTTCGTTTCCTATCTGCAGTTAATCTGCAAGAAGTCTCCAAGCACAAGACTTATTCGTTAAGTTGGACACTGTTTATTTAGTAGATGACTTTAACATACACGTCGTTTCCACATTTAACTCGTGTATTCATGATTATTCATTTTATTGTACTAGCATGTATTATTATTATTATTATTATTATTATTAACGGTAAACAGCTTATTATAAGTGCAAGTGTGTAGACTTCTGAAACATCGTGTGTAACTGATACACCGCAGTCAAAAGAGATGCCCAATGTTGTATTTTTATTTTCCTTTGTCGAACACCTCCGTTATCATGGCCGAAAGAGGCCGAAACATTTAGGAAGCTTGCTATTTGAATGTATATATTTTTATTTCGAACTATGTTGCAGTTGTTTGAATAAACATTGTGGGATCATCTTGCTTCACGGAACACGGATAACATTCAATGTTCAATGTCCACCATAGTATGGCGTTCAGGTGGCCGTGCATCGTGATAAATTCTTACAATAAAACCAACTAGACGCACTAATTTCTCAAATTTATTTTTGGAATAAAACTACATGTTTCGGACAGTCCCTCTTTCCACCATCAGGAGTTTTTCACTGTACACACAGCAATGGTATATGTCACAGAGTTTTGCTGACAGCTTGTGAGCAGGATGAGGACAGAACTCTGTCCTGATCCTGCTCACAAGCTGTCAGAAAAACTGTATGACATATACCATTGCTATGTGTACAGTGAAAAACTCCTGATGGTGGAAAGAGGGACTTTCCGAAACATGTAGTTTTATTCCAAAAATAAATTTGAGAAATTAGTGCGTCTAGTTGGTTTTATTGTAAGAAAGTCCACTATAGTTGTTTAACTAAGAATTATCGTTGAAAAATGTTCCTCCGTTTAATTTAGTCATCAGAAATACAGTGAATGTGCGCTGGCAAAAACTTGTTACCAGACACACCCTAAGAAATGTACTTAAAACTTAACCGCTAATAATTTAGCTACGGAAAATTTTCGCGCTCAAGGGACTTCGTAGAACCTACAATAACATTTTTACATATACAGCTAAAAAACTAAACCCAGAATAATTAAGGATAATGATAAGTGATTTTAAACAAAGGTAAGGTATCAACGTATTATTTAATTGTCCACATGTAGAAACAAACACATTTCCTATACACGTCAAATAAACCCAAAACTTAATCTGTTTACATTATTATAAAATAATACTTTTTATACTGTAATGACACATGTTCGTGGAAACCTCATTTTCATTTCGCAGTAACCAGGTTCCAAGGAACATATGTTGGGAAATATTGTCATGGATCCTACCTGATGACCTAGAGAAACCAGCTATTCGTTTTCCGACCCACTGACATACAAAACGAAACAGATCCATGCAGATTTTTCCAAGAAAATGCTAAAAAAAAATCCCAAAACAGGGTCGGATTGTCCAAAGGGGTTGGATTGTCACAGCCCTCTAGAAATTCTAAGAAAAATTAAATACTTGAATAAAAGCGTTCGGTAAGATATACGTGCGTGCTTTAAAAGAATGTGAATGAAGTAATTTGAAATTCAAATACTCACGATGATTTATAAACTTTGCGGAGATCAGAGCGGACTGTGCCACACCCAGATCTTGCGCGCTGGCTTCAGCAAAGCAAGTGCAAGTGTTGGCAAGACTCATCGAATTAGGCCAGTGCAGCCCAAGTGCAGGGCAAACAGGGTTGCAACGGGGCCTTTGTTTGCCTGTTTACGTGTCCTGACGTTTCACAGCCAATCATTTTTATTAGCTGTTTTCAAAGCCGTATTTGGAGACGCTTTAGTTTTAGTAGTTCCACTTTTAAGTGAAATATGAACTACAACACTGTTAAGTATTTACAGGACATCCTTGGTTTTTTTTTTTATTTAACTCTCGCAGACGGCTGAATTTAAGAACTTGGGTAATGCAAAGTATGATTTAGGTATTTCTCAGTAATAATCAGGCAGTAAACAAACGTATGTCGGAAGATATAACCCTGCTATATACGCTAAACATAAGTGGTTGTGTGGCTGTGCTGAGTAGCTGTGTTAAGTCCTTCTGATTAATCGTACGACAACCCTAGTCGCAGCCCTACAATAAAAAATTCCCACTAGTTGCCGGCACTGTCCAGGAGGTACCGAGTCAATATTTCGATTGGAAAGTCTCTTGTCCTAAATGTGCGTTTATCGTCCTCTCCTTGCTCTCCACAGGCGAATGTCCGTCTTAAAACTGGCCACGATTTCTCCCCTTTATACTTTTCCACATCACCACTCATAAACAATACTATGATAGATGAGGGTCGAAATTCAGGCAGGAGAAAATGTTCCCCAATAGCACCACGAATAAGAGCCAAGAAAATCTTTTATATTCGTGCAAAATTTTTAAAAAGTATTGTGCGCATAATCTTTATAATTTTGCTGTAATTTATGGCATTTCTGCAGTCTTTATTACAATTTGCAACTTTCGATTTTCATACTTACATTTGGCTGCGAATTTCCTCTGTCTTGATTTACCGATGTAATTGAGCCAAAACTTAAACTACAGCTTCTTTAGTATTGCTCTTTGACATACGAAACAAGTCCTATCATATTAAATTTATTATCACGTATTACTATTTCTATTTAACACTTTAATTAATTAAAAGGAAAATTCATTAACATTTATCCGTGCAGCAAATAATGTGTGATAAATGATTGTCTTCACTCTATATTACAGTTACATTTACAAACGATGTCACGCACAGTATGCAGAAGCTCTGCTGTTAGCATAGCCATAACCATATCAAATGTCATTTTGACATAGGAAGCAGGGCAATAATGGTCCTTCTTAATTTCATCTAAATGTCAGTTTAAAATCGCTCTACGCGAAATGTCAACTATACGGTTTGCCATAACAAAAGCCATTGTTTCACCAATTAGAAAAGAAAAAGGTATGTCATAAAACCCACTGCTGTCAAAGCTACCAACTTTAAATTATTTAGAATGCTATTGGTTCGAGGTAAAGTTTGGGAATTTCGGAGTATTTTCAGGGTTTGAATTATTTTAAAAATAAATGTACGTTTGTATCCATTTAGCAGGGTGACTGAATAAACAATACTTCTTCTTACTCCTTCTGTAACCAGCAACACATTTTGTGAGTAACACAATGGTTATATAGTTACAGTTTAAATCATTTCAGAAAAGAATCGTTCATTTTTGAGAAGCTATAGAAAGAATGTACTCTAATCGGGTTAATAAAAGGAGTAAAAATTCTGTGCTTACAGTTCTGAAAAATTATATTTAAAAACGCCGTTTCTGCATCGCACAATAATATGAAGTTAGCAAGAAACATTGAAAGTAACTTGCTGAATAGAAGCAGAAAGGATATTCTGGTCTTACATTATGTCGGTAGTTATTATGATATCAGAGGATGGATGATATGATGTAGATAATGCAAGTTAAAAGTGTATTTGTAAGACCGACGTCTTTGACAACATAGACACATTGTTCCTCAGAAGATAAGTACTCATTCTCAAGACTCGCTGAATAAAACGCATTTCTGGTTTCTAGCAATCGTCTTACTATGACTTTGGTCCCACAGTTTTTGTCGAGCACATTATAAGATTCGGTAAAATTGGACAAAAGTATCGATATCTCTCATATAAGACCTACATGTTGTTTTACGTTACTACCAAGTATATTTACTTAAGTATTTATCGCATCAAATTGCAGAGAAAAGTTACACACGCCTCTTATTCCGAGCATTCTACATAATTTCCTTAAGTCTTAACGGATGTAATTCAATGATATTCAGCAAAAGTGCCAAAACTGTTAAGATCTTCGCAAATTTCCTAACTTGTTCAATTCATCTGGATTTCTCAACTGGCGCTGCGTGAAGAAGCTGATATTGTGCCTGTGCAGGTGATACAGAGAGGAGCAGGGAAATTTCCAACCCGCACCCTTTCCTGGAAGCACTTGACATGAAGCGACAAAGGGGTGTAATTGCGCAACAGGAAATGACTAAATGCCTTCCTTCCGGCTGTCAAGTAAGCAATTCTGAGAAACGTTCATATTTACACCAATTTTTCTGTTTCAAGGCTTATTTGAAAGCAAAATTTCCTTGCGTTCATTTTTCCAAGTGCCTGTAAGAAGAATAAAACTGCTTCAAAGTCACAAAATATATTTTTGTACCTTTGAAGCAGTTTTATTTATTTTGCCTTTTATTAACGTAATTTTCATTACTGATAGCCCGACAGTGCTCTTCCATTGCCATGTTTATTCATCGCTGCCAGTTGTTTTCATAATTGTAAGTGCTTTCGCCGTGTATTGGTCCAACGACCTCTGTACATTCATGTTTTCTACAAAAGCTCAGTATGTTAACGATACGACTAATATGTGACACGCTCCGGTCATGAGAACATTTCAAATTTTACATCCTTTTCTCCTTATTCTCATGTACCAAGTTTTTCCGTCCCTTTCCGTCAATTGTTTATCATAATTCTGTTTTACGTTTTCTTGGTACTATCTTGCAGACAGCATTGTCCCTGTCCTCCCGAGGATAACATAATAAGACAAGAGTGGCTTATTTTAATCTTGGCCAAGCCAAAGTTTCAAATCGATCCCCTTTTCAGCAATACTTGTTTGTTTTCCTCAAATATGGACACTTCGTTTCTTTGTCGGCTACAAATAGTCACAGGATGTCTGTCCAATTTAATTTTCTGCATGTTTTACTGCAGAACCAGCGTCCTTTGTAGGTCAGTTTCTTGTAACTGTCAACACTCATCCATATACTATAGGCAGCCTCTTCTCCAATAAACATTTTTCACCGACCTGTAAGGAGAATTCTCCACATCTGTTTCATATTACATTTCCGAAAATATTTCTGCTGCCACTGTAAACTGTTTTCCTTATTCGCTCTCTCAGTGCCTCAAGGGAACTATTTGATTTTCGTACGCAGCTCAGATACATTGTTTTGCTGTGTTAGGGTGCAAACAAGGCCGACATGTAATACAGTGAGAAGCATTTCAATTCTTTTCCACACGATAATAACGGGTATTAACTTAAGGACAGCAGATACAGCCTACGTGCAGACAGTATTACAGTTCACACACAAGGTAATCGTTTGCACTGTCCGTTCAAGTTGGATTCGCACCGACAGCGAACAACCAACGTGTTCTTCCTAAATTTCTCTGAACCCGAGATTGACACAAAATTACAGCTCCTTACTTATTTGTGTTGTGAGAAGTTTTCAGTGTTATAAAGAGAAATGCCTGTTTCGCAATCTTACCATCGTGACCGTAATGTAGGTCTGGCCGTAGCCAGGGACCTGACCAGTAGCCCACTCTTCATTAATGAAGGCGTTTCAGAAGTTAGGTGCTAAACGTAAAGTAAGCCAGCTGATTATCACATCAACGGCAGATGATGGGAATACGGTAAAGTGGCATATGATTAGCGGGGAAATCCTAAGATTATATAAAATAAACAACCCAATACAACAGAGTAACTGAGAAAAATATCGTAAGATTGTGTGGAGATATCCCCTGATTATGATATAATCTAATAATCCATTAAGTCCAACTGGTCCCTATCCTGTCACATAAGCCCATTTCCGAAGCTGTGATGATGTTTTCTAATAAGCTAGACTTTTATGTTTCTGTTATTCTGAGACGTTCCAGATGTGTCAAAAGCCTCAAGCGGGCGCCCGACACCAATTAGTGCCTGGGTAAAGAATTTATTGAGATATATTCTACTCTGCTGCCGGACCTAACAAGACTGTACGAAACGTATGTCATGAAATTAATTAAGCTAGGGACAGACGGAAAACTTTAGAAATGGTCATATGTTTGAAAATGTGCCTCAGATTCATGACGTCACAAAACTCCCCTACATCTCGCACGACTGTTCTACGTTCCTCCATTTCCTAAGCGCTGAGGTTCCAAAGGCAACCATGATTGTTGATGCAATTATGACTTATTGGTCATAGTGCCGAGATGAAGGAGTCACAGGAATATGTCGCCATGCCCATAATTTCTCGCTTAATAACCATTGAAGGCGAACTGTATAGTCAGTCATTAGAAGTGCTTCCATGTAGGATCCTTACTAGTCGGAATTCAATTTGAGCCACGCTTTATGTTACCCTGTATGCATACTCACTCTTTGCCTTCTAGATAGGAAACTTAATTATCCACTACAGTGTCTGCATTATGAGAGAAGAGCTTCGTATTTTAAATTTAATTTACAATTCCTTCATTTCACTTCTTGTGTAAGGTTACAAACTTTTACATACATACACTTCATTTTCACAATATCCACAATTTCCCTTCACTGAATTCGCTGCAAACTTGTGTATATGTATACAAGTACGTAAGCCTATATACACATAACAGGCCGTCTGTTAAATGGAATCTAAGGAACCCTCGTTAAGATTCTGGAGACAGACTCAAAAGCATCAACTCTAACGATGGCGCAGAGAAAACAGAGACTGTATGAAAGTACTTTGATACGTGGATGGTTCAAAGGGTTACACTACTGCTGCTATCATTTTCTTGTCCTTACGTACGTTTCGTATGTTAAGAGCAACGGCGACGCCTGCTTTTCGGACAGACATCCGTAGAGCAAACATAATTAAAATAATTAAGTTTGTTGTTTATTAACATTGGACGTACGTTCTAATAACGAGCATACTTTTTTTGTTGTTTTGCTGACCGTGCATCTCAGTATTATCTTAGTAATTAACCAACTTGATGCACAAATTATTTTTTTATAATAAGTTTATTATATGCCTCTACATGTTTCGAGTACTACGTGCTCATCATTAGGACACCGTCAAAATTGTATTATACAACATCTGGTATCATCTCATAGGTAGGTGGCCGTTCCGTGCACGAGACGGCCACCTACAGGTGTGATGATACCAGATGTTGTATAATACAATTTTGACCTCCTGATGATGAGCACATAGCGCTCGAAACATGTAGAGGCATTTAATAAACTTATTATAAAACAAGGTTTTGTGCATCGGATTGGTTAATTACTAAGATTACCGAGCATATTTTTCCTGTGGAGAAATGTCCCATTATTTGTACCCACAGTTCCACATAGTGAGCGTTTTGCGAAATGAAGGGTTTACAAGAAGGGTCAGAACTGTTCACAGACCGCTAAAGAATGTGCGCGGGATGACGGAAAAGAAGGGAACAACAACCAGACTAGAGATGGATAAAGGAAGAACACCTAAAAATTACAGTTTAGAAAGCAATTAAAGTCGTATTAAAGGTACATGGTCGCGTGTGAAGAGTATGAGGAAATGCACACTTAGAACGTTCACGTATAAAGGAAAAGCAGCTTTGCAACATAAACAATAAAGTGTATGAAACGTGAAATGCTAATGGAATTTACTTCAACCCTTTAAATGCCGAATTAAATCCCATCTGCCATTTGCTGACATTATTAGAAGCTCACCATATTCTCCATGTTAGCAGGATAAGGGTTAATATAAATCATGCCGTTGTGTCTTGTAAGTAATCAAAGCATCATCATATCATCAGTGTAAATTAACTATATGTTCTTAGCAAAGGCCACATATTTCGGATCAAATAATCCATCGTCAGGTGAATACAGACTTATACTGCAGGTAAAATGAAACTGCAGACAAGAGCGCCTTACCTGCAGTTTAAACCTGTATTTAGCCTGGCGATGGATTATTTAATCCGAAACATGTGGCATTTGCTAAGAACGTAGTTTTGGGTTAAACTGATGATATTGTGTTGTTATGATGGAGTTTAGGTCGTACTCTTTTCCACCGAACTCAACAAACTGGTTCAAGCTCTTCTGTGTCCGATTTGCATTTGAGTGGTAGCCGATTCGTTGATATACCGTCCGTCCTGAATAAGGGCCTTCGTGATTTACCTCACTCTATCTAAGTGAATGCTGGGATACTACCTCCAATTTGGCCAAGACCACTTTCTTCCATACAATTTCCTGCTTATTACTCACTATTAATGACCACTTGCCATCATATCATTCAACGACAAATCAGTGGACCAAATGCGAATGATTTCAAATAAACAGCAAACAGCACCAACGTCATTCTATAGTTGTGAATTGTCATCAATGTAGCAATAGCAATGGCTGGGCATGTGGCGCGCATGGGTGAGGAAAGGGGGGTGTATAGGGTCTTGGTGGGGAAACCGGAGGGAAAGAGATCACTGAGGAGACCTAGACGTAGATGGGTGGATAATATTAGGATGGATCTCCAGGAGGTGGGATGTGGGTATATGGACTGGATTGGGCTGGCCCAGGATAGAGACAGGTGGCGGACGTTTGTGAGTGCGGTAATGAACCTT
>Ga0123357_10015451_pt1 | contig 10011 bp, 12 predicted proteins | sample TergutEmb28metaG_FD_89873 | JGI IMG/M metagenome (GOLD analysis project Ga0123357, IMG submission 89873) | Embiratermes neotenicus P4 segment gut microbial communities from Petit-Saut dam, French Guiana - Emb289 P4 | ecosystem: Host-associated > Arthropoda: Insects > Digestive system > Gut ... | reverse complement strand
TATAATGATCGTCTCGACAACCTCAAATCGTTGGGATTTATCGCTCAGGATGTGCAGGAAACGATGAATCAAAACAATATGTCAAACTACGAATTAGTAACAAAAATGGACGGCGATACGCTCGGCTTGAGCACCACCGAATTAATTCCCGTACTGACGAAAGCGATTCAGGAACAGCAAACGACCATCGCACAACTGCAGCAGCAAATCAGCGATTTAACGCAGCGGATGGAGGCGGTGGAACAAAAGAACAATTGAGAAGTGTAATTTATGAATGTACAAGGTAATTAAAACCTGCAGGCTCGGCGTTATTCCTATTTCGCCGAGCTTTTTTTGGTTATGTTCGATTGAATTTTCTAAAAAATATTGAAGAAAAATTTGTTTTATGCAACTAAAATAGTTACCTTTGTATCATAATTTATTGTATGAGTTCGAAAGAAAAATTGATAAAACGATTCATGAACCAACCCAAAGATTTTACATGGGATGAATTGGTACATCTGTTTAATATTTTAGGTTTTTCGATTGATAACAAAGGTAAAACTTCGGGGTCGAGAATACTATTCATAAAGGACGGCGAAGCCCATACAGTACACAAACCTCATCCGTCAAACATTCTAAAAAGGTATGTGATGAAACAAGTTCTGGATTTTCTATTAGAAAAGGGATTTATAAAAGATAATGACAAATGAATAAGTTAGAATACAAAGGTTATTACGGAAGTATTGAATTTAGCAAAGAAGATGATTGTTTGTTTGGCAAGGTTTTAGGTATGCCTAATAATTTAATCAGTTATGAAGGAAACACAGCAACAGAGCTATATTCCGATTTTAAAGACGCTGTGGATGCTTATTTGGATTATTGTCAAAGAAACGGAATTAAGCCGCACAAGGGATACAATGGCGTATTTAATATACGAATACCTGCTGAAATACACAGTCGTGTAGCCATATATGCAGAAAATCACGGAACAAGCATCAATTCATTTATCCGTGATTCTATTGAACGACGGTTGGAAGTTGTGTTATAACGGCTATGGAGAAGACGCTACGCAAACGAGGAGCGCCTGACAGTTGATAACTCATAAAATGAAAGTTGATTTCTTTTGATAAAATATTTTTATATGACCTTACATAAAACTATTATTTAATATTTGCCCAAAGATAATCAATTCTTATAAAAATGATGCGAGTATGGTTTGAACAAGCGACATCAATAAAAATAAAAGAAAGTTTTTCACTTTGGATTTTATTTACCACTCGTTAATAAAAAAATAAAGTACCTTTGTAATAAAAATTTAACGATAAAAAATAGTGTTGATAATAAATGAGAAAAAAATATTTCTATTTGATAAGTAAAAAAACAATCTTTAGCATATAAATTTATCAGACTTTTCAACAGTCTATAATTAAAAACATATATATTTTTAAATTTAAAACTAATAAATAATATGAATAATGATAACTTAAAACCGGCAGGATTTTTGAATATTCCTGTTCCGGAAAATATAGATTTAGTAAAAGCTATCAAAGAGCTGAAAAAAGAGAAGAACGCTATTATTATGGCGCATTATTATCAAGAATCTGATATTCAAAATATTGCAGATTATGTTGGCGACAGTTTGGCTTTGGCGCAACAAGCTGCAAAAACGGATGCAGCTGTTATTGTTTTATGCGGCGTTCATTTTATGGGTGAAACGGCTAAAATTCTTTCACCTGAAAAACGGGTGTTTGTTCCGGATTTAAATGCGGGATGTTCGTTAGCCGACAGTTGTCCTGCAGATGAATTTGAGAAATTTATAAAAAAATATCCCGGTCATACGGTGATTTCATACGTTAATACAACGGCAGCAGTGAAAACGCTGACCGATGTTGTGGTGACATCTTCCAATGCCCGCCAGATTGTTGAAAGTTTTCCTCCTGACGAGAAGATAATCTTCGGACCTGATGAGAATCTTGGAAATTACATAAACAGCCTCACAGGACGAAATATGGTCTTGTGGAAAGGCTCCTGTCATGTGCATGAACGTTTCTCGCTGGAAAAAATATTGGAATTGAAAAAGGAATATCCCAATGCTTTGGTGGTGGCTCATCCCGAATGTAAAAGCGTGATTTTGAAAATTGCCGATTTTGTAGGTTCTACTTCCGGTTTGTTGAATTATTCAATAAAATCGCATGCAAAAGAATTTATTGTCGCTACCGAGCCGGGAATTTTACATGAGATGCAAGTAAAGAATCCGGATAAGATTTTTATTCCGGCTCCTCCGAACGACAGTACGTGTGCCTGTAACGAATGCAGTTTCATGAAATTGAATACAATGGAAAAATTGTATAAATGTTTGAAATATGAAATTCCTGAGATTTTTATTGATGAAGAAGTAATACGGAAAGCGGTGAAGCCGATAAGGAGGATGTTGGAGTTGTCGGAAAAATTAGGGTTGTAAAGAAAAATTATTTTTTTGAGAAAAATATATTATCTTTGCATATCGAACCAACAAAAATAAATTAATTATGAAAACACTTGTTTTAGATGAATGGGATGACATCGTAAAACAGAATCCCGATAGATTTGTGTTGATTGAAAATCCTGTTTATGAGAATGATACTTTGAAAAAAGGAATTCTTAAGTATAAACACAAATCAAGAAAAAAAGTTTTTGAGAAAGCAAAACAACTTAACTTGCGCAGTTTAACAATTCGTTATACAGAAGGTATAAGAAAAGAAAAATTAGCAAATGTTAATTTTTTATTAGGAAACTATGAAATTTAAACTAACAATCGAGAAAGAAAAAATTATTGTAGAACCGTTAATTACAATTAAGGAAGATACTCGTAAATTCAGATTTATCCTTGATACAGGCGCTGTAAAAACAGCTATAGATAAATCTGTTGCCGATATTTTGAGACTTCAATGTTATACGAGTGATAATCTTATAACGGCAGGTGGAAAAATAAAAGCACAAGAAGCAAAAATTCCCAAAATAGAACTTTTTGGCAAAGAGTTGTCTGATATCGTAGTAAATGTAATTGAATTTCCATATCAAATAACAATATTTGCCGATGGCTTAATCGGAATGGATTTTTTAAAAAAATTCAAACATTTGAATTTTGATTTTGAAAATGAAAGTATTGAAGTGAATGAATAATTAATCGGATTATTTTTCGCTATATTATCAAATTTTTGTGAATTTTTCTTTTCAATTATAAAAAATATATGTACTTTTGGTGCGAGTTATACAAGTGACAAAAGTAGTGTATTAATGCTATTGCTCTTACTCTTTCGCCCCCTCAAATTTTCTTATCCTGCCATTTCGCATACCGGAAATAAAGGAAACTGAGCAACCCTAATAAAAACGCATAAATCAATTCTGCAATCCAGCAAACGAATAGCGGGGTTTTTAAATAGATTGCCGTAAACCAAGCCCAAAAAACATAAATAATCAAGGTGGAACTTTCAATCATTAAAGCCGAGCGGGTATTTCCTGTTCCTGAAACGGATTGGAAAAATACATTTCCAACGGATAAAGTCAATATCACAATCAGGATGATGTGAAGCGAAGGGATTGACGTCCGAATTAATTCAAGGTCGGAAGTATAAATACGCAAAACCGGCTCCGGAAAAATAAATAAAAAGATAACGATTACCAAACTTACAGATAATGTCAACCGGACGATTTTCCAAACTAAAGACACTACTTCGCCGGATTTTCCGTGTCCAATGGAATTGCTGACTAATGTGCTTGAAGTAGAAGAAAATGCAAAAATCTGGATGCCGAAAATCATGTATATACTGCGAACGACGTTGGATATTGCCAAAGACGCTTCTCCCATGCTTTCAATCGCTAAAAAGAAAAATAACCAGGTGCTCATGGCAAGAAAACTTTGGAGCATCAAAGCGGCTGAAACATTTAATATATTCCGAATCGTACGAAAGTTTTTCCAGCGGATTGCTGTGAAACCGTATTTTTTCAAGTCTATGGAAACGAGCAGATAAATGAAAAAGAATATCGTTGAAACCGCCTCTGAAGTAACTGAAGCTAATGCAGCGCCGCTAATGCCCATTTTTGGAAATCCCCAGTTTCCGAAAATGAGCGCATAATCTAAAACGACATTGGTCAGCGCCATACATATAGCATTGAAAGTCAAAACTTTTGTGCGGATTATTCCGACGAAAAGAGCGCGGAACATTACATTGACCGATACAAAAAACAGACCGCCTATCCGCCAGTTCAAAAACTCGGTTGAAGCTTTTAATATATCCGGCGAATGGAGGGATTTTGATAAAATAAAATCAGAGTACCGGTAAGTTAATCCGAAAACGAGCAATGCGAGCGCCAATAAAAATGCAGCGCCGAAAAAGAATATCTCTCCGATTTGATTGAAATTATTTTCTCCGTTGCGCCTGCCGATTAATATTTGCGCTCCGGTGCTGAATCCGAAAGCCACCGTAAAAATGGCGATATAGTAAATACCGCCGATAGCCGAAGCGCCTAATTCAATTTCGCCGACATGACCTAAAAATGCGGTATCAATGACTTGAATCAAGTTCTGTACCAGCATCATCAAAAAAATCGGATAAGCGATTTTTAAGATTTGCGCGTATGTATAGGTCGTTTTCATGCGATTATTCAATCCAGCATCATGCCCATATACAGGGTGGTTATTTCTTCAGCGTTGGGATTGAGTCGTTTAATCATTCCTTTGTGTTCTTTTGGAACATAAATTTCCTCTTTCAGCCAAACTTTGTAGTCGTCAAAATGATTTTGTTTTATTAATTCCCATTGCTTCGGGGATTTCAGTACTTTGTTTACCGGAGGTTGCGGATTTGGTTTTAACAGGTGGAAGCCATATTTCTCATACATGCGGACAAGCCATTTTTTTTCCGGAATCAGAAAAGTATAATCATAGCCTTTCTTAATCATTTCATCAAAAGACGCTTGCAAAAGTTGAGCCATATATCCTTTTTTCCGGTGGTCGGGATGCGTCATGGCGCTGAAAATATATCCTCCCTGCGAGATAGAATCGCCGATTTGCAGCCGGTAAGGAATCATTTGCAGCGAAGCGACCGGCTGACCGTTTTCTTCACAGACCAGCGTTTCCTCGTTGCTGTAAAAATTATCAAAATAGAAATTAAGATAATAGTCCGTTTCTTCATGAAAACACTTGTCCCACATTTGCATCAGGACTTCCCTGTCCGTATCTTTTGCGTACCTAATCATTTTATTATCTTAAACTTACCCATCCTTTTTCAAGAAGAATAACCGGATGATACGACAATTTCGCCTGTCGAAGCGAATCGAGTCCCAAATCTTCTTCCCTGTTAATATAAGTATATGCGGCACAGTTGTGTTCGGCAAATTCCCGGTTAATCATGGTAAATCCGCCGTCGATTTCATACAGGCATTTTTCGGCATGAACGCCAAATATATCTTTTGTTAACGGCTGACCGTAAGAATACGCCAGAATTTCACCGTTAATCCGTAAAGCTCCGCCGATTAAGCCTAACTTTTCAAAATCGTTAAAAGCATTTTGAGTGGCGTTGCGTTCTTCAAACAGCGATTGTTCACTGTTGCATCCTCCGTTTTCCGCGCACCAGCGGTCGTACAGTTTCAGACAATCCGGGATGATTTCGCGTGTAACAGGCAGATATTCCCAGTCGTAGGTACGCTTGAATTTATTGATGTGATTCCGTTTGGGTTGATATTTTTTCCCAACAAGCGTAATCAAATCTTCGGACAAATAAATGTATTCATACCAATTCCTGCCTTTTTCATATATAAATTGCCCCGGCATTACAGCTTCAAGCAAATCGAACATTTTTTGCGTAATAGCATATAATTGAAGTTCGGTTCCTCGTGCATCCGCATCCTGTTTCATGCGCTCGATAGCAGTTTTCAGGTCTCCGTCGCCCACAGGAAACAAATATCCGGGCAACTCGTTCCCCGGTTGAAAACGGATATACAGGAAACCGTCTTCTACGGCAAAAGTTGTATCATAAAAATGTTTCCAACTGAAAATATTGGAAAAAGAGAAATCGCAATTTCCGAAATCAACCTTGCTGAAATAAAACTGGAAAGTCTCTTTATCATTGATGGTTACCGGTCGAAAAGAAAGCATCTGTTATAAAATTTTATTGGAAGCCGTTTCAGGAAAAATAATTTTCGGTTTGAATTGTTTAGCTTCTTCAGAATCTAACCAGGCGAATGCCATAATAATCACGATGTCGCCGGGCAGGAATTTCCGTGCAGCCGCTCCATTCAAGCATATCGTACCCGCGCCGCGCCCGCCTTTTATAACATAAGTCTCGATGCGCTCGCCATTGTTATTATTCACGACATGCACTTTTTCGCCGGCGATTAAATTAGCTGCATCCATTAAGTCCTCGTCAATAGTGATGCTGCCTATATAATTCAGATTAGCGTCCGTTACGGTTACGTTGTGTATTTTGGATTTTAATAATTGAATCAACATGATAATATATAAAAAAAATTGCGGCAAAGGTAAGCATTTTTTTGGGAAAAAATAAAATTTGAAATTTTGTTTCCGGCGGTTCAGGAAGAAAAATGTTCGATATGCACGTTTTCCCAAAGCAAATGGTCTTCCTCGTGAGGTTTTAGAATACTTTTTTTATGTCCGATGCCGATAATGCAACTTACTCCATATTGGGGCGGGATATTTAACAAATCGCGGACAAATTGCTCGGAATCCTGTCCATTGGCGGTTTCCCTTCCGGTAATGTGCGCCCAGCAACTTCCCAATCCCAAGTCTTCGGCTTGCAGTTGAATGTATGTGGCTGCGATTGAAACGTCTTCAATTGGAGTTGCACTTTGCATCGGGTTGTTTAAAACGACAACCGCCAAAGCGCAATGTTCCAAAAAGGTAGCATAATTTGTTTTACACACAGACAATTGCTGCAACGTTTCTTTTTCTTCTACCAATACGAAATTACATGCACGGCAATTTCTTCCTGTCGGAGCCAATAAAGCAGCTCTGACAATTTGTTCGACTTCTTCAGCTTTTAATTTCTCATCCGTAAATTGGCGGATGCTCCGGCGATTTTTTACTAATTCTGCAAAGTTGTTCATTTGAATTTATTCCTTTATTAATTGATTAACTTGATTTGTATTTCCCGATTGAATCCGGATAATATAAATACCCGGCTTCAAGGAAGACAGGTCGGTTTGTCCGGATAAAAACGACTGTGAAAAAACCTTTTTTCCGGTGATGTCATAAACGGATACGGTTCCATTCATTGCATTAAAATGGATGATGTTTTGAACCGGATTGGGGTAGAAAAAAGTTTGCTGTGCCGTCATGTCCGGGATTTGAGTAAAAGCCGCTGAAAGATGCGAGCGGATGAATCGCGTGATTTCTTCCACATAATCCATGCAGTCGCCATTTTCTTTTTTGAAAAAATAACTGTGCGGCGCTCCGTTTATTTTGTAATGAATCACCTCGTTAACAGGGTCGGGATATGTAATTTTTTCAACTGTAATTCCATTGGTTGAAGGATAATTTTGAACCGGCTCGGTGACAGGCGCTCCTGCTGCATTGGTTTTTGCCCAATAGCTGATTACATCCGACATATCCTGTGCTAATGAAATAGTTGCCGAATATTCTTCAAACGAACCGGTATAAGGAACTACTTCATCCGTAAGGCTGTGGAAATCACAGACAGGTACTTTTGTTGAATAATCCGTTCCTTTGATGGATAATCCCATCGAACCGGCGATTGACAGAAGTCCCGATAAACGTTCACCTTTTTCCAAAGCATATTGATATGCCATGTATCCGCCCATAGAAGTCCCAAGCATAAATATATTTTTATCAGGTAATGAATATTCCGACAATACACTGTCTATTACCTGATTAATAAAATCCACATCATCCAAATTCCTGTTCAATTCTTCATTAAGCAAGGTTATGCCGAACAGTGTCGAAACAGCTTGGACACTTAGTCCGCATCCCCATACTGTATTTAAGCTTATCTGATTGTTGGTAAATAGATTAATCATATTTGCCGTTAGAATCACTGTTGAATCCTGTTCCGGTAAAGCCTGCGGCGTGGCAATAATCAGATTCAGCGAATCTGCAACAGCCGTAACATTATAAGTATCGAAAAAATCATTCATTGTACGGTTAAATCCGTGCAGACAAAGAACTATCCCCGCCGGTTTTTCCTGTTGAGGATTTTGAGGCGTGTAAACCATATATTCCCGCTCATACCCGTTCACCTGAATGGTTTTCAGAACCGGATTCGCCAAAGTATCTAAGGAAGTAATGGCAATGGTTCCGGTGTAATGCGTAAATAAAAGGACAAAAATCGGTAAAATTTTTAATCTCACAATTTTATTTGTCTTTATTTTTTAATAAATCCCGAATTTCAGTCAACAACGTTTGATCAACCGTAGGCGACGGCGGTGGAGTTGCAGCTTTTTCCTTACGTTTAACAGAATTAATTCCCTTTATAAATATAAAAATAACAAGAGCTAACAACAAAAAGTTTATGGCTACAGTAATAAAATTTCCGTAGGCAAAAATTGAAGTTCCTGCTATTTTTTTCGCCTCAGCCAAAGGCAAACCATCCGGAACAATGCCTTCTAATACAAAATACAGGCTGCTGAAATCAGGTTTTCCAATGATAGCAGAAACAAGTGGCATGATTAAATCATTGACCACCGAATCGACAATTTTTCCAAAAGCGCCGCCAATAATTACACCAACTGCTAAATCAATAACATTCCCTTTGAGTGCAAATTCCTTAAATTCTTTTACAAATCCCATAATCGTTTTTATTTAATGTGTTAATATATAGCTAATTTTAGAATAGAACAACAATCGATAGCTGACAGGCAAAAGTAGAATAATTATTTCAGAAATGCAAGTTAAAATTATTAGCAGTCAATGTTTCATAACGTTTTTAAAAACTTTTAGCCTTGTTCGCCCAAAGTACGCACAAATATGCTACCTTTGTGGACATCAAACATATCCCTGTTAAAAAAATAACCTGATGGCAGAAGCGCGATCGCTAATAAAGGACAGTACCATTTACGGAGGAAGTACGATTCTGGTAAAAATGGTCGCTTGGCTGTTAACCCCGCTTTTAACTTATACGCTTACTAAAAGCGAATATGGCATGATGACCTATCTTTACGTATATGTCGCCATATTCCTCGTTATCCTGACTTTTGGAATGGAGACCGGTTTTTTCCGCTTTGTTTTCCAGACGGAGAAATACAAACCAAATACGGTGTATGCCACAAGCCTGATAAATGTTGCGGCGATTGTAGGCTTATTTCTGGTTGTTATACTGGTTTTTTTCAATCAGTTGCGACCCATCCTCTGGAGCGCTGAAGTTCCGAATATTTACATCCTGTTAATAATAGGCATTTTAAGCCTCGACACAATCTGCGCCGTTCCTTTCGCTTATTTGCGTTATAAAAAAAAATCGTTCCGCTTTGGATTTCTTAATATCTTGAATGTCATCCTTTATGCGCTGTTTTGTTTCTTTTTTTTAATCGTATGCCCTTGGATTAATAACCATCGTCCGGATTTAATTTCATGGTTTTGGAAGGACAATTTCAATCTGGGTTACGTGTTTATATCCAATTTACTTGCCACAGGCATACAAACTGTTTGCCTGCTGCCTGATGTAACCGGATTCAAATATAAATTTGATTGGGAATTAGCAAAAAAAATGTTCCGGTATTGTTTTCCGCTAATGCTTATGGGTATTGCCGGAATGAGCAATCAGGTTGTTGATAAATTAGTATTTCCGGCAGTTTATCCCGATGCGGATAAAACATTTGACGAATTGGGCATTTACAGCGCTTGCTTCAAGATTGCATTGGTTATGATGATTTTCACTCAAGCCTTTCGTTATGCTTACGAGCCTTTCGTTTTTGAAAAAAGCAAAGAGAAAAACGCCGTCCAATCGTATGCCGGCATTATGAAATACTTCGTCATTCTGGGATTATTGATTTTTCTTGGAACTACGTTTTATTTAGATATTA
>Ga0123357_10015448_pt1 | contig 10011 bp, 5 predicted proteins | sample TergutEmb28metaG_FD_89873 | JGI IMG/M metagenome (GOLD analysis project Ga0123357, IMG submission 89873) | Embiratermes neotenicus P4 segment gut microbial communities from Petit-Saut dam, French Guiana - Emb289 P4 | ecosystem: Host-associated > Arthropoda: Insects > Digestive system > Gut ... | reverse complement strand
TGCCAATCAAAGTCGCCCCTTATTTGCAAGGGTGTAACCCCCCCCCCCCCACAGCTCCTGACATCTAGTGGCTGCTCTTGAAATATGAACATAGAGATTTTGTGGAAAATTAATCCGAAGAAAACTGTGGGAATTCACAAGAATAATTTTGACCGCAAAGTTAATTGCGTGTGTACCGAACATGAAACCTCATTTGTTGCTTTCGTGAGAGTTTTCACTTACTAGGCGTGCTACCTAACCTAACATAAACTAACCTAACCTAACCCATCTTCATGCCAATAAACTGCGCAGCCACACAGTTTCTCACGTCCTTACCACGTAAGTGTAAGTACCAATAAAAAAAAATAAATGAACGAAAGAAACAAAACAAGACCAGTTCAAGGCTACTGATGTATTTATAGAGGAGAATGATAAGGGAGGGAGATATGGTACCACGACACCCCAACTCCATTTCATTAAAAAAAAATATTCTCTTTGCAAAAGCGGAGATCTGTAGCACTCCAAAAATATTGTATTACTGTCACTATTTTGTAATGTGGAAAGGTAATTCAAAATGGCATCAACTCACCCTAAGGGACGTATTGCCCCTGAGGGTCCTCCACAAGCCTAGGGTACGCAGCCTGCACCTGTCAACGCAGGGTCATTTCAGTATAATCCTTAGGAGAATGCAAAATGAGATAAACAATTTATCATGCATTCCCAAAACGAGATGAACATTTTATCATGCATTTCCAGCAGAGATCACAATGCATAATTTTATACTGCATAAATCTCTAGCTCAGCGTAAAAAGAAAGTAAATAAATGAATAAATAAATAAATTATTATCTCACTCCGTGAAGAAGAGTATTTCTTGAAGGGCCAGCAATTCCTCAGGTAGTCAGTAAATTCCTCTCATACTATGGAACCCAAACTCTCATTACCTTTTTCACACAAAGTCACGCTATTTTCCCTACCCTAAGCCAAATGAGACCATTCCATGCCCCTCAAACTTATTTATTTCAGGTAAATTTTAATATTATCCAGCCAATCCTGGCTAGGTCTTAAATGGTCTCTTTCCTTTACGTTTTCTAACCGAAATCTTGTATGCACATCTCTTACTCCCCATACGTGCTACATACCCCGCCCACATTATCCTGCTTGGTTTGATCACCCTAATAATATTTGGTGAGGGGTACGAATCAAGAAGCTCCCTGTTATGTAATTTTCTCCAGTCCCCTTTTGCCTCCTCCCTCTTAGGTCCAATCATCACCTTCAGCATCCTACTCTCGACTACCCTTAGCCTATGCTTCTCCCTTAACTCGAGAGACCAAGTTTGACACCCATATTTAAAACAAAGTAATATCACTGTAAGTTTTCATCTCGAAACGCTTAGATATTAAAAAGACGAAAGTCCTGGACTAAGCATTACTTAATTTAAACTAATCTTAATTCCATAAATGTCTTTTTAATTTGTGTCATGTCTTTACCAAATATTTTAACTTTGATACAGTTTTGGAGGATATTTGTGTTGTGCTGTGCACGAGACACGAACTGTGGACTGCACTTACTGTTCTCAGTGCCCTACATATCTGCTAGCACTGTCATTATCTTACTATAGTTTTTTGACTCTCTAGAGTGCGTCGCGTTTGTCGGGCAGATGGTTGAAGTTTTGTATTGTCTCCAAGTTTGTAACTACACACTTCCACTTGCGTTTTACATACATACATTGATTGTGTGGATTGGGTTATGAGGTTCCGTTGTATTTTATTTTTTAATTTCTCTTCATGTATGGGACATACATTTAATTCAGATTCTGATAATAAATTATGACACTTTCGTATGTACGTTAAAATACGTTACTGTTGGCTTTTATTTTGTCTATAAAAGCGTTTTGGTAGCTGGATCGTCTTCATCTTCAGGTCAAGTAAAAAAGAAAAACATGAAATATATCCTGTTGGGTCCAACAAATGGAGGTACTCTTCTCGACTGAACAGAACTGCCTTGATCTTGACAGTGTGGGTAGGGTCTCTAAACTTCTGGAGAAAATGTAAAGGTAATGCCAAAAACATAAGCTTCTGACCCTAAATCTATCGCTTTCCACTGTTCGACGTTTGTTAGGTGTGTAGTTCAAAAGAAGGTTAAAGACAAATTTATGTACAAATCTAACAAGTTAGAACCCAACACATAATCATTGCAATGAATCGCACACACACGACACAGCTGCATTTCAGCCCAAAGTATTATTAACTGGCGATATCGGTTACTGATCATATACAAATAACGGTCTGACTTCCTCCTGTGCCACCATTGCCAAGGTCAAAACTGTTCTCTTGAGTTGATAACAGTAGTAACTATCTCCAGTCGTTGTCTTAATTTCAGTACTAGATATTAGTACTAGATGTAGGTAAGTGGCCAGCAAAAGGCTGCAGCCAGTTTACCTTCCCAGAGCTGGTCTGGGCATGCTGAGGGAGAGAAGAATTGCATCCTTCTGGCTTGAATCGAACTCCAAACGTCCAGCCTGTGGCCAGTAACTATACTGACAGAGCTATCTTGTCACGTTGCTGAGCAACAGCTAATACAAATTAGCTAAACGTCTCACTTTGTTATGGAGTTCCTGTACTTAACTTGTAATAAATAAAAAGGTAAAAGTAAAAGTAAAGTGATCCCGTTACAGGCCCGGTGTGGCCCAGAAGGTGGGTAGAGGTATAGCTCTACTCTTCCATGACCGCAACACTAGAAGGGGGTGAGTGGTCAGCAGCACGCCCCGGCCGCATTTTACCCCAGGGAAAGACCTGGTGCCCATTTTACAGGAGGCCGGGTGGGCCCCAGGGCCAGTCTGGACGGGCGGAAAATCTCGTCCCCACCGGGATTTGATCCCGGACCGTCCAGCCCGTAGTCAGTCGCTACACCGACTGAGCTACCGGGCCCACAACGTATAATAAATATTTACTTAAAATTCAGCTCAATACTCTATTGTGGTAAGCCTACTTATCAACAGCAGGAAGCTCAAAGCCAACAGCAGTAGAAACATGGCTGATTCCCGTAGCCAACGCACACAATATGTGAGCCTCGCCTCCAGTATTTATACCGAACTGCAGTGCTATAATGTTATTTAATATGGCTACTCTGTAATTTACTGCTCTTCACAAACACTCTCCATATCTCCTTATTAATGATGCCTTCAGTCCAGTAATGACAAATGTGGTGAAACCAACTTCATGTTCCACGCTTGTGTGTTCAGCTGAGTATAAGCCGTGCCACCTTATGTTTCAAAAGAATTCACTAAGTCCTCGCCCAAGGCGGTTTTGACTACATGCAGTTGGAGATAGTTAGATATAGGAACAAATCTTCAGGACGCTGAAAAATTAAAATATATGCAGCGATCACTGGACAAGGGATCATCGTTTTCAAATTCCGGTAGTTCAAAATAATACCGCCATCTGTTAGCAAAATCAGAGATGTGGCAGAGAAAAAAATTGTACTCAGAATTTTGGTGTGGAAATGTTAACAGATGTGGATGGAATGAAAATATTAAAATTTATCTTATAGAGAATCTGAGGATGTGGACTGGATTAATCTGGCTCAGGTTAGGAACCAGTTACAGGGGGCTAGTGAACATAGTTATAAATTTTCTGGGTTCACGTTAAATGTGGAAAATTTTATGAATAGGTGAGTAGCTACTGTGGATTGTGTTTCATTGGGTTTGATTGTCCTCAGTGTATCCTTACGGTCAGCACCAAGAGCAACGTTTGGCTTCAGTCCCAGATAGAGCCATCTAGATCAAAACACTTCTCGATTTTTCTTAGTTCTTTAGAAAAATATATGAAAATTAACTTTCATGAACATAATTCACCTAAATAGCATTTTAAAATTCGATTGTTAACTCTGAAAAAACACGCGCAGCCTCATCAGTAAGAATGAATAATATTAATGTCGAATATTCAAGTCTTCTGGGATGAGACACTACAACTGCCAGTGTTTCGACAGATAATAATGCCTTCATCTTCAGGTCCAAGCAGTCCAAGTAGAATTAACTGTTCTATTCCTTCATGGCACAGGGACGTACAGAGAATTTTTTACTGGGGGCATTGACCATGTGGTAGTATGTAATTTATGTTTGATTTTATAAATTATGTTACAGAAATGAGGTCCATTCAACTGTCACACAACGCTGTTTGTAGCTGCATTTATATACGTACAAACATAACTGCAGGTTCCATGACTCCCTTGCTTAATTCAAATCACAAAGTCTGATCTTCTTCACTTTCTGAATTTATCTAACATGTCTGAATTTTTCATTTTATTTTAAAAATTCTAACATATTAGTCATCAGCCTATTTGAAAGTCTGATTTCAGCAGAAAGGTAAATCACGTAAATCGCTCATCTACAACTTTTTTTTTAAATTTACATTAGTGGGAGGCTGCAGCCCGAACACCCTCCCCCCTCCCTTGGGTGTGGTCCTGTCATGGGATACACTGCGTCCATGCTGCAACTTGTGTGATGATGCAATATACAAACTGCACTGCTGTATGTTATAAGATACAGTTCTATGAACTTGTCAAAAGTATTTATGGACAAAATGGACGAAAACAACTTGGCGGACATTTGAAGAGACTACTAGACGAGGCCAAAACAGTTCTACTAAGGCCTAACTTGTGACAGATGTTGGTGGTGGTGGTGGTGGTGGTGGTGGTGATGATGATGAAGATTTATGGACTTGCTTTGGTAGTGGCCCAGGTTATTTGGTTCATCTTAATTGAACTCAATCTATCTCATTTGTAGTTTATTTAACAATGCCTTTTAAAACTCTGGCTGTTTAGTACAATGGTGAAGAGCGAACTGCAAAGTGTGTGGCAAGACGAGGATTTGGGTCAATTTCAGAAGATGCCAATTAGAATAATTGGTGTCATCCTGGTCAAAATTCAAACTGGCAATATACAGAGTACAAGCTCGATTTATTGTTGTTGGAGCCACTGTGCACTGTGGAGAATTTTAATATTTAATATTTGTTAGGTTCATAATTCAAAGTAAGCTCTATTGTTTAAATTATCCCATTAGAAACAGTGAAACAAATGAAAAATTAGTAGTTCAATAGCCCTAACACTTCCACGGTAAGTGGACCCCCTGTCACCATGACACAACATGCCCTTTGGTTCTGGATTCAGGTGACAGCCTATAGATATGCAGGGCATCTGTGAACATACTGATAAAGCACTCATTGTTAGTCTGCAAGGGGTGGTCCTCCAGCTTGGAATTTGGTCAAGGAGATATCACCTGACTGACCAACCAACTAACTAACTAACTAACTAACTAACTAACTAACTAACTAAATAACTAACTGGCTGGCTGACTGACTGACTGACTCACTCACTCACACCATGCAGCAAAATTTTACTACGTGAGCAACCGTTACCTTCTCAGGAAGAACAGTGCTCTGTGGAGTTGGTTGGTTGGTTGGTTGGTTGGTTGGTTGGTTGGTTGGTTGGTTGGTTGGTTGGTTAGTCTGTCAGTCAATCAATTTGTTTGTTACATGCAATGTGTAACTGACTCTATGGTAATCACTTTATGCAGGAACTATTCCATGATGGTCACTCAGTATCAATACAATGACATCGGCGGAAATGCCACTGTAATTGCTTTAAACTTTCTTCATGACATCTAAAACTGACTTATGTACAGATGTACGTTAAATTTAATTGGCCATACTTGATTTAAAAGCAATAAATTTTCCTGCCAAGTGGTTAAGTATTATATCATAACACTGACAGTTTAATGGCCAACATAAAACACAGTAAAGTGACCACAGTCCAAAACTTTTCATGCAATGATGAGGAACAAATGTTTGCCAGTTAAACTTCCTGCAACAGGCAAACCTCATCTGGTATGTGCATGTTTCTATCAACCTGTTACATGATTACTTAAAGCCAGTTCATGTGATGTCCTGAATTTGGACTGAGGCCAAGATACTGCACTGTTCAGCTGGCCACATGTATCTTCAGAGCTGTGGCAAGGCACCCATCGTGCATACAATATGGCCTGCCCTCAGAGAGAATGCAAACCTTCTTGTTAAAAATAAAGTACACATACCTGACTAGAGGATAGATGGCACTCTACAGGCATCAGGCTTAGTCTATCAACTGAAGGTACAAAACACTAAATGACAGCACAGTCTGCATGTCATTTTGTTACTAGTTAGTTGCGACATTTAAAATAAGAGTAACAAAGTCATTTTTCCATGTTTTTTTATTGTTAAATTATTACAAAAAAAAATTAGACATAATGTATGAAATAAAAACTTTAGTACCACTGGATACTGTTGCTGTTTTGAAAGTGTATTGGTGCCCAGTTGTTTCAGTTTCAAAGACAATTTCATCAAAGTTCTTAGTCACCAATGTTTCAAATTCAGAATATAAAACAGTCTATTAGAACAACTTATCAGAACATCATGACTTACATTGTTTTAAATTTTCAATGCAATTCTATCAGTGATGATGATGATGATCATATTTTTTATGTTTCAGTTTACAATATTTAATATTTCTGTTATCACAATGTGTGTAAAAAAATGCAAATCTATTTTTGTACTTTTTTACTTTACCATAATTTTACTTGAGCTCATAGGATTATTTTATATACTTACTAATTAATTATATTTATTGATGAAAAAAAAAGTCTGCAATTGAAAGACCTATCCTTGAATATTTTACTTCCCTTTGCAGTAATCCTGCACTGTTGCCTGAATAATGTATTTCTAATATGTCCACATAAATTTCCTGCATTATCCACCTTTCTGTGAATAAGTGCAATGCACAGGTCAAACAACTTTGGAAACAGAATCTGTCATAACAATCTGTAAACAAGCAACACTGCAAAACCGCGTGTCACGAAACTTTCGCAGACTACGGTGCTGTCTACACTGCAAAATGATCACTCATGTAAATAAATTAAAAATTCATATTATTTGTTCACAGCGCTACATCAGCATGTGGAGGCCATTTTGATATCTGTGAGGCAGTACGAGGTCGACGTTTCAAGGTCCCCAGTATTGTTAACATTTCTTGAACTGCTGCTGGTGGCTCTTCCTTCTTTTGTCTCCGTTTCTAGAAGAAAACAATACCACATTTTAACACGTAATACAAAGTAAACTCATCAAATATTTGTAATTTGTTCTTTTTTGGGTAATTCCCCGGCGTCTGAGTTCTAATTGCCGAAGTTTCGGAACTCACTGTCGGTTCCATCTTCATAGGCAGGATGAATGAAGTATGTCGACATACTTCATTCATCCTGCCTACGAAGATGGAACCGACAGTGAGTTCCGAAACATCGGCAATTAGAACTCAGACGCCGGGGAATTACCCAAAAAGGAACAAATTACATTTAGAACACGGCGAAAGCTTAAAAACAAGGACATCAAATATTTACTGCTTATTCCTTACTGCAAAGCTGACATTTGCTTAGTTACTCAATAAGTTCCACGCTGTCAGGGAAAACAAATGGTCTTTACCGTGCCCACAAGAGAGTGGCCATGTTCCTTATCCTGCACCATCTGAATCCAGCACTTGCAAGGAGAGGGAGGGGAAGTCCATACAATTTATCATGGAGCAGCAGTCCAGACACGGGCCTGGTGTGCCCAGTGTTGTTGATATGTTTTGTGTCTTTCTTGGCAGTATCATTATTTGTTGATTGTACAAATTAATCCTTTCAGACCAAGCCCAAGTCACTCTACAACTTACAGTGAGCCTTTCCAATTAGTGTAAAGACTTTCAGCCAGTCTGCCCTTGCTTGGTGGTCCGATTTTTTATCGGGGGCAAAACCCACTCTTGGCAGTATTCTTTGAATCCAGACCTACCACTCTCACCCTGTTTCTCTTGGATCTATTTTAATATTAAGAGGTCTCCATGTAATATCTTCCCTTAATGCTGTCCATCTAAAGTCACATGTGTTTTTGATTCTCCCCAATTCATGCTAGATGTTCAAAACACATAGTCAGTAGAGTATCAAGTCTCAGTGTTCATAATCAATTGTGACCCAAAGTCTGTAATATACACTGATTGATTCAACCCACAATTCATAATCCCACATATGATTAAAAAAATTTGTTGTGGGTTCCAATGCTACACACACGTGCAAGAAGTAACGTATCTAATGCCTGGACAGTGCCCAATGTTATGAATGTCTGAGAGCACACCAAGACCACAGCAGCAATCTGGGTTGAAGCTGTAATCAGCAATAGCCCTGATTATTAACTTTTTGGGCAACTGTTCAAATATGCGTGGTATGAATCTCAAACGAAAATCTGAGCATGAGACTAAAAGGAAGACACCCAAGCAGAAGACCAAGATCAGGATGGGAACAGGATGTTAGGAGGCATGTAATACAGAAAGAAGTAAACTGAGGAGGTGCACTGCACAGAAAAAACAAAGATGGAAAGTTTCAGAAGTCATGGAACTGCACAAATATTGAAACACCGAAGAAAGAAGAGAATGAAGGATAACTATAATACTGATAATAACAGGTATGAACAAGAGCATATCACTTTCCTTACCTCTGTAGCTTTAAGTGTAAACTTCCCTCCTTTGATCTGATTAACAATGTCATCAATGGCAGCTGAAATGAGTGAAGTCAATCAGCAGTGGATTTCCACACAATATGTGGCCAACAGAGTTAAGGTGGGTCAACACAACCATAAATGGCAACATGCAACATGCTGCTGAGCTATAGCAACGACTGTACTCCTAGTTATACATCAAAATATCAAATTCCATATTTAGTAAATTATCATGTTTTTAACCTGGCTCTCCTTGCCTTGGTTATGAAAGTACTGCAATAAATTTTAACCCCTACAAGCAATATGGTATATGAACAAATCCACAAAGCACAGCTGTGCTAAAATACAACAATATTCATCCTAAATGTAAACTTTTCAAACGGTTTTTGACATACAACAAATCTCGATTTACCCAGGGCCTGAGACAAAGCAGTGTAAATCTGTAATGCCAAATTCCATTTATAACTGTTCATAGTCACAAAAATGTAGCATGTTGATAGAACACAACATTCTTATTACAAATTCATTCCATATACTACATCATGTCAAGATCACATAAAGTGTATGTGAACTACTTACCGCCTGGCAGTGCAGCTGGTTTGTGCGCTATCCCTAGCATCTTAGCCATGTCAAACACTGGGTTCCCAGTCCCCACACTAGCACCTGTGTCTGTTGCCGATGCAAAAGTCACAGCATGGGGCTTCAGACGAGATGATGGTGGAGGCAGAGGTGGAGGAAGGGGAGGGGGTGGTGGAGGAGGTGGGTATGCCTTAGCCTCCAATTTTTCTTGTAACTGACTTACTGTAACAGAAGAGAATATTCAGTTTATACTATGTGAAATCAGAAGACACAGAAGACAACTGCTTTTTATCCATCTAGGGCAGTGGTTCCCATTGTGTGTTATGCAGATCCTAAGGGATCTGTGACCAGTTCCCTGGGAATCCATAGATACATTATTGTACATTAGTGTAAGAGTCTACAACAAACTACCATACAATATAGCTGAAATGATTTTGCAAAATAAAGGTTTCCTGACTAACCTAAAAAAGTATTTGCTAGCAAAAGCCTTCTATTCAGTAGAAGAATACATGAATGACCCATTCTGACAGATAAGGTGGGTTTTAATTTTAAAGTGATTTAATTGTATAGCTCTGGGAAGTTTACATTTTTATACATAATTTAATGATTAATGATAAGTTAATCGATGCAATACAATATAAAATGTATAGTAACGAATGTGAATTTGTAATAACAGGTTCTCTGTTCTGACTTCTATGTTACAAAATATTTTAAACCCTAAAAAGAACAGGAAACAATTTAAAAGGAGTTATACAGATGTCTTCTAAATAACTTGTGTTACTGTTTCAAAGAGTTTTTAAGTTAGCAGAGAGAATCAATTTTAAAAATTATTTCTGTATTGTTTTATTATTATGCTATGCACAATGTGTGGTTCTGGAGACTGTAGGATTGATATTTGTCTAT
>Ga0123357_10015447_pt1 | contig 10012 bp, 7 predicted proteins | sample TergutEmb28metaG_FD_89873 | JGI IMG/M metagenome (GOLD analysis project Ga0123357, IMG submission 89873) | Embiratermes neotenicus P4 segment gut microbial communities from Petit-Saut dam, French Guiana - Emb289 P4 | ecosystem: Host-associated > Arthropoda: Insects > Digestive system > Gut ... | reverse complement strand
CTATTTATTTTTATTTGTGTAGTTTTAATTATAGTTTGTTTTTTGTTGTTTTTTTTTTAGTTTTTTCTGTTTGTGTGGGCTGGTTGGGCCCATCTGTTTTGGTTTCTGTGGTTTGTGGTCATGGTAATGATTATTTTCAATCATATAGTGTTCTTCAATGTTAAGGTTTCTTTGTTTTTTTTTTTTATTTTTTTAAACCCCTTTCAAGAATTAGGTGCACTAGTGATGTGTAGGCTAAACGTTTCGGATTACTGTTTCCCTTTTTAAGAACATGCATTATGAAATGAAGTGCCTCCCAGGCTTTATGTACTGTGTAATTAACCTGATCAGCCCAGCTTAATTTGCTGTATAAGATTATTCCTAAATATTTGTGGTGATCATATCACAGTAGGAAGCTCAGCATGAGCAGTTGACTGAACTTCAATATTCCACATGTAAGCCTTCTTCATTATCTTTAAAATTACACAGCTTTATGAAAGTGAAATGTTTTGCAGATATATTTGTTGTGGTTTATGGGGAAGCTTTGAAGTTGTAGACATTCAGAGACTGAATGTGGATTGCAGTTATTTTTCTATCTAGAAGGTGCTTATAACAATGTAAATTCCTGTGGCAAAACATCAGTACTACAAAACTCTCATAAACCTTTTATTTTATCAAAATTACACTTCATATGTTGATGCTGGAAATTATGTATTTATCTGTTTCCTAATAAAAACATTTTCAGCCATTTGTTGTTGTGGAAGAACAGAGAGATCCAGATCCTGAATTTCCAACTGTAAAATTTCCAAATCCTGAAGAAGGAGAGAGTGCTCTTGACCTCTCTATAAGGACAGCTGAGAATAATAATTCAACAATCATCTTGGCCAATGATCCCGATGCAGACCGGTTAGCAGTGGCAGAAAAACAGTCTAAACAGTGAGTTGCATAGAGAGTATTTACAAATAGAATTCTGAGCAACTTCTAGTTGTAACTCTGAGTATAGAGAACTACCTACAGAGCTGTACAGCTACTAATTCAATAGCTAACATTAGTCTTTTGTTAGGAAAAATGAAATTTTGCAGTTAAACTTATAGAAGCAATGAAATTACAATATACTTCGTTACACAGTCGCAAGTTTGACAATGATTCAGCAGCACCTTGGCCTCATCATCTTAATAAACACTAAGTGCCTCTCCCGCTGACAAGGAACACATGTGAGATCAAATTTAACACTATATTTTTTTATGGAATTTGCTAAATTTTTACCATATGTCACTAATGTGTGGTCTGCCATCAGCAGTGTGCTTTTTATACACCAAACAACAGTGTGTGTTAAAAACTAAAACATAAGAGTTCCAAGAATTAAGTTGTCTTGAGAAAATCATGCTTTCTGTTCAAGCAAGTGGGATGGAGTTTGTAATGCAGGCTGTGCATTGTCTGTGCAGCATGGTGGAACAGGTTAAGTCTTATTAATTTGCTGCAGTCAGCCAGGGAGTGGAATTCATCTATGCTGTGCATGTAGTGCACCGTGAGTTTGGTTCTGGTCTGTTCTGCAGAGGAAAGTTCTGAAGTGTTTGACGGATGCCATTCAGTGGAAAGGGCCAAACAAATGGAGACACAATTGTATCTTGCACCATAACAGCACACTTTGTCTCTCCTGTGGTGCAGTGGTTTTTGGTGAAGAAGCAAATTCCGGCAATCCCCCAGCCCCAGTATGCTCCAGATCTCACTCCTTGAGATTTCTTGTTCTTATCGTGTGCAAAATTGGCTCAAAGGTCATGGTTTTATTCTTTGTCATGTCATCTTTGACAGGTGGGACTGTTCAGTAGTCCCAAGCCGCTGCAAGAGACTCATAGTCTTGTATTTACTTCAGCTGTTTCTGTTCATTTAAGGTTATATTAAATTATGAAATATCAATAACTGAATATTAGAAATCAGTCTTGGTTTTAATTGTTGCAGGGATAATGATTGGTATATATTTTCTGGTAATGAATTGGGAGCTCTTCTGGGCTGGTGGTCCTGGTATAGCTTCCGTCAGGCTAACCCTGATGAAGATCCATCCCAGCTGCATATGATGGCTAGCACAGTCTCCTCCAAGTTTCTCAAGACTATGGCAGACGCTGAAGGCTTCAATTTCACTGTATTTGATTTTATAATAATCGGCTCTATAGTTCGTAGCACAGCCATGATCTTTTCTCACCACAAAGACACATTTCTTGTAATTTTGTGGCAATAACAGAGCAGGTGTAATGTCTGAAGTGTATTTCAGTGCTATTTTGGCCCTTAAGGTCAGTCACATTTGGTATGTAGCTTACAGCAGTGGTGCAAAAGTTTTCTAAAAATCTAGGAGCCACCTTAATATTCTGGGCACCAGGATGGTGACATGAAGCAAGTTCCATACTGAGGACCCACAAATATGAGGCACCAGATACAAAATTTAGTCACCTTGACAACTTGACATCTGGGATTTTTGCATTCTGGTGTATAGTAATTGAAATGCAGAGTCATGATTTCAATCATATATTCTTAATGTTGAAAATACCGGGCAATTCTTGCACTGTCTTCAGAGAGCTGTGTTGCTGCCTCTGTGTTTAATGTTGAAGTGAGTAGGAAGTGGAAGTATATATGTTTCATACATATGTGTGTATGTGTACATACATACTAGCCACATACCTGTGATATGGTAGGCTGCCATAATATTCATGCATTACACCATGGCCTGTTTCATTGCTTGCCATTCATTTCATCCTCACAGTGCTGCCATATGGTTGTGGTATGTTGCATTATATCCTTAGTGGTCAGCTGCTTCTTCAGACGCTGCTCGTACATCACAGAGCAAATGACAGATCAATAACTTTGGCAACCGGGCTGTGACTCACTTGCTCACACCAAAGATACTATGTATTCAACCTTGCAGATAAGGCAGCAAGTTCCTTTGCAGCATGGGTAACATGCCACTGCCACATGGTGCAAAATATACAAAATGGGATTGACATTAATGAATCACAGTGAAAACTTAAAATTGTGTAATCAGATACTTTGTTCCTTTCTCATCACTGTCCATTTCTGTCCTGTTTGTCATTTGAACTGCCTTAGTATAAGAAATTCACCTTATAAACCCTAATTTCAGGTTACCACATCGGTATACTCACATTACATACATAACAGCCTGCCATGTTGCCTTAATTAACCCCTTCACACCTTTTCAGGTAACATACATCCTGACCTGGGAATCCTGTTCAGTGTCCTGAAGAATGAAAAAGTATTTATATGGGGTCAAGTCAGATTTCTGAATTAGCTATTCAGCCTTTCTCTATGCCAGTGACTCACACTCATATCAAGTTGTGCTCCTTTTATGTATCCGTAAGAATTGCTACATGAGGAGACTTTATGGGATGAGTACAGAATAGTGAAGTGTTATCATATGATGATCCACCCTCAAACTGAGAAAGTGACTGTGAACTTGTAACACTACATCCCAAGGCTGATGATGCCTGATACTCTGTCATGTCATTAACAGCTACACTTAGAGAGAGGGTTGCAGAATATTTAGTGGTGTCTCCTGTTGACCGTTTAAAGCCTATTGTCCACATAAGTAATATGTACAAATTCAGTTCCTCCCTCACAGAAAAATATTATTCCTCCAGTAAAAAAACCAACCATTTTATGTATTAGAGTCACAGTTCATTGTAAGTGTCATACAAAATACATAAATATGCACTGTTGCCAAAATTCAGAGTTTCTTAATGTTAGAGCATGTCACTTCAATTTATCAACCAATGAATGCACATCTAATTTCACATAAAACACTTTTAAAACACTCCGACATGTTTTGATCTTGTCAGATCATCATCAGGGAGCTTTGTTCCTTGCTAAAGCTATGTTACGGTATTCACAATTCAATTCGTATTTGCAAACGAGGTCTTGTGGCAGCATTACATGTTGTGTGGGAATGTGTTGTGGAGCAGTGGCTAGGTGTGCGTTGTATGCTGAGTAATGACAGTCTCTTATTACTCAGCATACGATGCACACCTAGCCACTGCTCTACAACACATTCCCACACAACATGATATGCTGCCACAACACTTAGTTTGCAAATATGAATTGAATTGTGAATACTGTAGTATAGTTTTAGCAAGGAACAAAGCTCCCTGATAATGATCTGACAAGATCGAAACATGTCGGAGTGTTTTAAAGTGTTTTAAAAGTGTTTTATGTGAAATTATGTGTGCATTCATTGGTTGATAAATTGAAGTGATTCTACGAAAATGCATGGTGCTACAACAAGATTTATAGTTAGAGCATGTATTACATACAGTAATTACTATGCTTTACATGGTTAATATTCGTATGAGCCCTCTTTCTTATAAGGGCTGTTTTCTGTTACAGGAAACGCTGACAGGTTTTAAATGGATGGGCAATGAGGCTGTAGAACTGCAGGCACAGGGTAAACATGTCCTCTTTGCATATGAGGAAGCAATAGGTTTCATGTGTGGCACGGCAGTCCTGGACAAAGATGGTATTTCAGCTGGCATTCGGGCAGCAGAAATGGCAGCATTTCTGAGCAGCAATGGGATGTCACTGAGGGACAAACTGGATGAATTATTCTCAAAGTGAGTGCAGGGAAAATGAAATGGCAGTCTGCCCAGTGTGGAAGGATTTTCAGCCCCATGGGGTTCCTGCAGTTCAGTGTAATGAAAGGAACTTGGAGCTGTTGTAAATTTAGGAAAGAGGAACTTTTATATCTAATGAATAATCACTTGCCAGTTTTATGCCTTCAGCAGGTAATAGTCATGCATTATGCACAGCCATCTGTGAACCACAGAGTGAATGGTAACATGAAAATATCTTGCAAAATGAACAGATAAGTTTCCTGTTTTCTTAAGCGGAAGGTGTTTGCATCTGGTCTAAATTAAAACTGTCTCTTGCTGTATGTCCTCTCTCCCAAGAAGCCATTAACAGAATCAGATTTTCGTTCCATTTCATTTCGTAATCTGCATGAACTTTTTAACACAGTGTTTCTTTATGTTAGGTATGGTTATCACATCAACTGTAATTCATACTTCCTATGCAATGAGCAACCAGTCATTAAGAAATTGTTTGAAAGATTGCGTACGTTTTCAGGACAACCAAACACGGTACGTATATGCGAAAATGTTTTGGTGTCATAATAATAACTGATAAATCTTTGTAACCTGCTATGTGAAACATAGATTATATGCTACAGACCCACTTGAGTGTGATGATGTAGCTCAAAACTGCACTGAACCAGTAATCAATGTTTTGATACTTATTTGGTTGCCTTCACGTAATTTATATTCCCATAGTCCCATAGTTTAAAATGTCGGGGTACCCTGCAAGTTTGTGTCATACAAACAGAAGTATCCATTCTTTTCCTTCAGGGTAGTTGCTTTCCTAAGCTACATCAGAGCGTAGCTAAAGCTTCAGAAGAATTAACACTCAAATTATGATATTAAATTTACTCATTACTTGAAGTACTTGGGAATTACAACTCAAATCACATCCAAGAACTCCACCACAATCCTTGCATTTCACGTTAACAGCTAAGGCTACTCCACATACAGGCAAGAACACACAGTAAAAAACATTCGTATCTTTGGGTTTCTCTGTCAGGTTCATTGTAGGAAATGGAAAAGTGGGAGGAAAATTACATTTATATATATATTAGGTTTTCTTAGTCTGTTGCCTAACAAGTGTATATTTTATCCTTTCCAGAAACATTGTGTGCAGGGTGTTTAATGGTTTGGTTGCACTAATGGAATAAGTTATGTGGGCTTTCTTAAGAGTCTGTGTTGCATTAATCTACCAGTTATTACAGGGGTGCAAAAGTAAATTTTTTGCTTAGTTTCTTCAATTTCTGATAAATTTTGTATGAAGTGACCAGGATAGCAGAGGGAGGACAGTGACTGGGCTGTGGTCTGGACAGCTGAGGAATTGTAGTCCAATTTTTGACCGGAGCAAGAGATTTTTCTGTTCTCTCCACACTCCTATTCATTGGGTGCTAGGGATTCTTTCTATTATGGTAAAGCAGCAGGGGTGTGAAACTGACTACTGTCTCCCATCAAGTGCCACAATTAAGAACAAGTGGTGCTACACCTCCACTTCCCAATATGCCTTTATGGTTTATTTAAGGATTACTTTACCTTTGTATATTATATGACCACCATCACCACCACCACCACCACCACCACCACCACCACCACTGTTGTTACTCGAATGTGTGAGTGACTGATGTATTTTCAGTATCCTGAATCGCTGCTGAATGGCAAATATGAAGTGAAGTTTGTACGTGATCTGTTGAAACCTGGCTATGACTCTTCTCAACCTAACAAAAAAGCCATTCTGCCGGTTTCTTCTTCTAGTCAGATGATCACATTCACATTTAAAAATGGATTAGTGGCAACTTTGCGTACTAGTGGTACAGAGCCAAAAATCAAGTACTACGCTGAACTTTGTGCACCCCCTACAGAGACGTAAGTATGAATACTGTGAGTTTCTGAAAAGTTATGCATCATAAGTAGAAACTATTCTAGGAACAGTAGCCCCAAAATTGATTTAGGTACTGTATGAGATTTGTGGTTAGCACAGCAGTGGCCTTTAAGAATACCATCTGATGGAATGGAATGCAGTGTTATGTAGTGTCATGTGTAGGTGCCACCATTTTGGAGGAACTTATTGCCTCCACCTCAGCTCTTGAGGCCTGAAGATACATGCAGCATATTCATTTGAAACATTGGAGCCTGTCTACCAAAGTACATGACATCACATTCAACATGATCTTAGAAATTAGGCTGTGTGACTGGGAATGTCTCTTTCGTTTAGTAGTTTTAGTGAGTCTGAAATGCAGTATATGTGGTTGTGTCCTCAGGTTTGGTATTTTGAAGCTATTTAGGTACAATACCACACCTGCAGTAAAATTTTTCTATTAAATATATTACAGGTCTGCAATGTGTAGGAGCTCACTAAGTGTGAAATACACAGTTCCATACTGATTGTAGTATTTCTTTTATGTGTAAAGTGTGATTTGTAGTTTGTGTCTCCCAATCGGGCAGTTTCAGTTTCTCAGAATACTCTTACAGTATATTCTCCATTTCCCCATTGGGTCTATATGCCTACAGGCATATGTGCCATGGCTTAGGCAGTTAGTTATCGACCTCTCACTGCAGAGCCCCAGGTTCAATCCCAAGCCAGTCCATGTGGGATTTGTGGTGAGCATAGTGCCATTGGAATAGGTTTATCTCTAAAGTACTTTGGCTTTCTCCTGTCGGTATCATTCCACCAGTTCTCCTTGCTTGTACATAAACATTTAAAATCCAGTACAAATACTAATCACGCAGACAAAGAAATGTCAGCTCACAGGGAGACATTGTGCCTGTGTAATTGCTTTACTTTCATGTCAGTAATGTCAAATATTAAATGTGCAAAACCACTTCACATTGTTTGTGTTTGTACAGTTTTCATCTTGTTATAAAACATGTAAATTTGTTACTTCCTACCTTCATCCAAGGTATTGCTATTAAAAAAATTGTATCTACCTTTTGTGTTTACTTTATATTGATTATATGTGTCCTGTTTTCATTTTGTAGAGCCATTAATTACTGAACACATGATCAGCATGACTACTGCAACAAAAGCCAGCATAACACATAAGCTGCCCTCATTTCAAGACAAGCTGATATTATAAACATGGTGGATGCTACTTAAAATTTTCCTGGCAAAAAAATCACTTTAGAACTTAACTTTTCTGTGTCACCTCACAATACAAGACACAGTATTCAGTCTGTAGGAGAACAGTTGAGCTGGAAAAGGTGAAAACAGTAAAATATAGTATGGTAGAATCTGTATTTATGGAACAGATACAGCAAGAATGGGCTGTGCATCTACTAATTGTGCTTTAAAAATAAATCGTGCCATGTGTTGAAGAATGTGCCAGAATTGCTAGAGAACATAATACATGAAATGTGGTTTGGTGGTGAAAATGTATCATTTAATGCAGAATTTATATGGTGTAATATCTAGTAAAGGGAATCTCACTTTCAATTCAAAATTACTAAATAATAACATGTTCTCATACTTCTCCTTTTAGAGGATTTCACTCCATAAGGTGTGACATTTTCTGATTACAGAGACCTTCAAGTACTTCAAGACATGCTGAATGAAATGGTGGAAGCAATCATCAGTGAATTTCTTCAACCTGATAAAAATGGACTTCAAGCAAGGAATGCCTAGATACAATATGTCTTACTAACTGAAAAGTCTGTATGTTCAGTTCTGTTGCTATAGATCATAACCCTTTGGCATCAGAATTAAATGTCTGATGTGGCATGCAGGAGACTGGAATTTAAATGAGAGCTACATAAGGAAGGGTATAATTGCAGTCATCTGCACCTTACATTTGGCATTTTGATCATCAAATTGTGTGACATGTATTCTGGGCATTAGGCATCAGAGGGTAAAACGGATAAACTGTGATCTGCAAGCAGATTTACATTTCATTTGTGTCCTGCCTTCTAAAACTGTTGTGTTTGCTTGATTATTTTTAATTTAGCTTGGCTTTAATTGACCGTATAATACGAATTGTTAATGGGTACTCTAAACAAGGATACATGATTCTTGCTGTTTGAATAGCACTACTTATCAGTGACTGTGACACCACAGAAAAATTATTATTATTAACAAGGATATTATTTTGATCCTTCACATTCAAGAATAAAATATTTTGTACGATAACTGCTCTGAAAAAGAGTATCAATACAACAATAATGATATGATCTGATATGATAATTTGTATTTTAGTATTCTACTGTATGTTAACACTGTCGGTGAACTGAACCCATACAGTGTGTTAACATTCCAGATAGTGCATTTGTTATTTTTGGGAATATTATATATGAAATAAGGGCACTATTTAAGTGACTATATAATTAAAATCTTCCAGTTTTTGAAACATTCTAATGTTCATTATGCAGTTCGAATTATGCGATCATCACAGTGTGCACAAGCAGAAGTCAGTTTAAGCCACGTCGTACAAAAGTTAACAAAAATATTAAGTGCATCTTTATGTAGCCAGGGAATCACTGGGTTTCATAATGTGAAAAAATTTTAAATAACTTGTTTGGCATGCTGAAGTACTAATTCACTGTATCTATATTGACAGAACCTACAATTAATAGTATACCTTGACAGAATTCCAAATTTAGAATATTATATGTAGTGACTGGAAAGTATGTAATCAGCTATCCTGGAGGTAGTGGGGGAAAATCGCACAATAACTCTCAGGATAGCTGCTCCTCCAGGATGAGATTCGAACCCAACCCTATGAAGCACAACATTCAGTGTATTCCTTACCAGTAATGTGCACTATAAATAGTGCGATATTGTAGCATGATGAATTTATCTACTAACAATGATATAGTCATTAGCCAAAACACTATCTTAAGTATGACAGTACCAAATATTGTATATGTCACTTTTTTTTTCCATACTGTAGACATGGTGGAAAATTCACAATTGATATCGTAAAATTTACCCTTTACTCTTGTAAATATGTAAATTAGTCATGGCTGTTAAAGTGATAGAGAAGTATTGCTGTAGATTTTTTAACATGATTCAAATCCTCATTTCCAATATTTTTTGTTTAATTACATGGGTAAACTTCCATGTCCTAATTTGAGCATTAACCCCATCTTTACAATATTCACTACTAGAGAATGTGATCTTGATAAGGAAAAGAAGCATATACCAGAACAAAGAGCAGGCGGTTGCCAATAAAATGCAGTACATTTCATCCCAAATCATCTATGTTCCCTAGTGGGACAGTCTTTGCTTTTGGAGTCTGTTTCCAAGTGGGTCATAATATGATATTAAGTAATCGATTTGGAGTGAGATTTTATGAGCTTTACTAATATATTAAAAAATGAATCAGACAGGACTATTTATTATGTTGGGTTGGTTTGTCCCCCCCCCCCCCCCCCCCCCCGCTGTTATTTTTCTCCTCCTTTTTATTATTATT
>Ga0123357_10015446_pt1 | contig 10012 bp, 6 predicted proteins | sample TergutEmb28metaG_FD_89873 | JGI IMG/M metagenome (GOLD analysis project Ga0123357, IMG submission 89873) | Embiratermes neotenicus P4 segment gut microbial communities from Petit-Saut dam, French Guiana - Emb289 P4 | ecosystem: Host-associated > Arthropoda: Insects > Digestive system > Gut ... | reverse complement strand
TGGCCACCTACAGAGTGTGATGATACCAGATGCTGTATAATACAATTTTGACCTCCTGATGATGAAAACAATAGTGCTCGAAACATGTAGAAGAATATAATAAACTTATAAAACAATAATTTGTGCATTAAGTTGGTCAATTGCTAAGAAATAAATTCTTCAGTGTTTTGCAATGTCTAACACATTCCCCGGAATGTACTTCTTTAGCAGCCGCTCATCAGATTACCTCAATTCTTGTAGCTGCTACATGTTTTAAAAAGGGGCATATATAAAATCTGTTGGTGTGTCAGGCATCACTTTAATTTGAACGTTATACTACACGTGGTATCCCTGCGGATAATTCGCACGTGCAAAAAATAAAATATTTCAACAACAAAAGTTTATTTTTATTTTGATAAAATTTAACCACTTCTCGGTATCTAATTTTGCATGCTATTTATTGCTTTATATATGTTATCTGTAGCTTTCAATAACTGAAACACCAACGCTGTCAAATGAAGGGTCTCGGGCAATTGTCACATAGAGCTGGCTGGCCATGGGGGGAAAAAAAACAGAGGTGATGGCAGATATAATGCAACAAGCTTAAGTTTATGCCCTTGAGCTTTATTAATTGACACGTTACACGCGACTTTGTTGGATATTTTTTTCTGCCGTAACTTTCAAATGCTGAAAAAATGAATAATGTGACAATGGTGTTAATTTTCAGGTTTAGTCTATCCGGTGGTAAACCCGATGGTGACAAACTGTTTAGAAATTCAATAGGATAGATCAGTTCGCCCGAATTACCTCCGTAATCTATGGGCTATGAACAATAGTCAGTCCTGGAATCGTCTTGGTTTCAGGTATCACTATCTGGTCTTTTATATCAGCGCAGTCTTCGGTTGACTGAGAATTGTACTATTGGCTAGACTGTGTACATTCTTTACTCCGTACTCACTCTATGGAACAGAGTCCTTCTTGAGAAGCTAACCAGTTTGCAGTTAGTCAAGTAATTCCCAGCATTTTATGGAACCCGAAGGTTCATTACCGCATTCACAAGTGCCCGCCACCTGTCCCTATCCTGAGCCAGCTCGATCCAGTCCATATCCCCACATATAACTTCCTGAAGATCCATCTTAGTATTATCTTCCCATCTACGCCTGGGTCTCCCCAGTGGTCTCTTTCCCTCAGGTTTCCCCACCAAAACCCTGTACAAGCCTCTCGCCTCCCCGTACGCGCTACATGCCCCGCCCAACTCATTCTTCATGATTTTATCACCCGCACAAAATTGGGTGAGGAGTACACATCATTGCGAGTTCCGTTAATGTAGTCTGCGTGGAAATCTGCATTCCTGCATTAATCGGAGGTCAACGGAAGTGCATGAAATATTGTAACTTCGTACGGCTTCCGATAGAGGCAGTACTGTCAATTATTATGTTTGGTTTTTCTTGTTAAAAATAACTTTTTGAGGAAGAGTTAATGAATAAAAGGAGCGCGTTATTAATGTCGTACCATAATTCTTCTAAAATCGTTTATCTTGAATGCATAATTTCGGTGGTTCAGTAGATCATGATGCTGCAAGCAAACGTTATCATATTTATATTCGTGATAAAGAGGATTAGTATTTTTTGTACGATATCCTCCGAAATCCATTTCTGGTTAAGAAAGTCTGCTATCTTACTTTTATATTTTGTAACTTCCTAAAAAAATATCCGTGTAATAAAAACCAAATTGATGCAATATTTAACTTCAGTTTATTTCGTCAATCAGCTTCTACATGTTTCGGGCATGTTTATAGCCCATCATCAGGAGGTGTACTATATATATCCAACAAATTGTATGCGTTGTGCTTTCAGTTGACTGTCTGTTGGCCGGCCAACAGACAGTCAACTGAAAGCGCAACACATACCAATTCATCATCTTCATAAATCTTTCATGGAGCTGGGACACTTGTTGACCCGTTCCGGTCTCACGTATCCAGAAGTCTCTTCAAAGGTCTACCATGATTCCTTCTGCCATTTGGGGAGTAGTATTTCATTACCTTGGGTAATCTATTTCCAAGCATTCTATTTACATATTCTCTTGTATTCCAGTAATTTGTCCAAAATTGGTATTATTTTTAACTCCTTTGCAATTTGTGCATTTGTTTTGTAATCTGTACAGAGTAGTACCAATTGTTGTACAAGGTGGTTCAAATATGACCGGGACTGATGTCGCCAGATTTACACACAAATCAGTCCCGGTCATATTTGAACCACCTTGTATATACACAGTATACCTCCTGATGATGGACCACAAATATGTCCGAAACATGTAGAGGTTGATTGGCGAAATAAACTGTGGATAAAGGGTGCATCAAGTTGGTTTTTGTTACACAGATGTATCGAGATGCACGGTCAACAAAACACAGAATTCCTAAAAAATACTGAAAACAGAGTCAGTAAATCTTAATCTTGCAACTTTGTAATATTTTACATCCAATGACAGTATGACATTGCATATGGCAGAATAGAAATTCTGCCAGGGATATTTTCTAGACTTAGTTAAACAATAGAGTATTTAACATAAATTTAGATTGATGCATTGTAATCAATGTGGACCTGTGATATCGAATACTACCAGAAGACAGCCTAATGATAATCCCAACAACGAGTGGAAAAACACTATGTTCATATATTTTAATAAAATGTTCCCGTTTTACTTTGAATTCTCAAAATAAAATCAACTGATTTATTCCGTCAAAACACAACGTTATATTTGAGTAAAGAGAGACCAACTTGATGTCACTTGCTTTATTTCTTTACTTAATGCTCAACATGTTTCGGATGTTAATAAATCCATCCTCAGGAGTTTGCGACTTATGTGTTGAACATTAAGTAAAGAAATAAAGCAAGTGACAGCAAGTTGGTCTCTCTTTACTCAACTATCAAGATGATGCATGGTCCAATAAACATAAGACAACATTATATATTTTTGTGTTTTGATGGAATAAATCAGTTGATTTTATAATGAGACTGTGTTCAGAACTGAAATACTTGGCTCCCCAAAATTTTACCGTTATTTTTCGAAAGAATATTTGAGTTTTATTGTTATTCACAATTATATAAGTTATTAGTTGCTGTGTACTTTTTTTCGTACCACATGAGAAAAAACTGCAGGGTTCCAGAGCAAAATCTAACTTCCTGTTAAGTTATCCGGTCAGTGGGCAAATAACATGAGTTTCTGGATGACTGGAGTCATATTATTTTTGCGTTAGTGATAAAGCTAAATTTTTGTCGAACATCTGTAATCCGTTTTGATTCCACATTGCTTCACGCAGTCCATATTTGTATTTGAAAATTTTATAACGTGAGTTATATTTTCCTCCATTGTGTAAAACTTACCTTTTGATTTGTTTTCCCTTTCGAGCAAACTCCCAGTCACAAATGATGAAAGAATAAGACCAGAATTTGAAGAGCAAAGCACCAATTCTCGTACATGCCTGTAGAGGCGAAACACATAAAGGTACCAACACTCTCGGTGACCTACACGTACGTACCTAAAATGACGTGTAAGTCAAGGGCTATATCCGAGATAGATTTACAAGCCTCATGACTTGTGCCAGTGCCACACTCATTGAGATCTTGATACATCTGGAACTCTTCATATTAGTGAAATAAATACAGGGCTTTTGATGTCGCTCTTACCTAAAGTCTGTACCAAGAAAATGTTTACAAAAACTGCCATTTAATGAGGTTACTCACTGGATAAACAATAATGTGTTGTCTTTTTGTTGTGAATACACTTACTTGCAGATCTGCATACACAAACAAACACACACACACATACACACATACACACACGCACACATACATACGTATGAAAGTACATACGTATTTGCATACGTACATAATATAGGTGCATATATGCATACATATACATATGTACAAAACCGCATACGTACACTCATACATACATACATATGTATATACATACGCAAGTAAGTACTACGTATATACATACATACATACATACACACATACATCCATACATGTAAACATACATACGTGCTTCGTAACTAACGTCAGTACGGTCACGTGTCACAAGGCAGTACGTACCCCTACGTTTGGCCGTGCAGCCACTCTGATTGGCGTGTTTCGATAGCGAAGAGCTGTTGCTAGTGCTAGAGGAAGTAATGTCACGCAGTCAATTAACATACAGTAACTGACACCACTATGCAGGTACGTAAGACAGTAATGTCACGCAGTCAATTAACATACAGTAACTGACACCACTATGCAGGTACACAAGACAGTAATGTCACGCAGTCAATTAACATAGAGTAACTGACACCACTATGCAGATACAGAAGACAGTAATGTCACGCAGTCAATTAACATAGAGTAACTGACACCACTATGCAGGTACACAAGACAGATATTCACAATATATTGACCGAAGTTGACAGCTTGCTACAATGCATATTCAAGTCAGTTTATCAACATGTGATCTGTTGTCAGTGCCGTGTGATGCACTGTCACTGCCGTGTGACACACTGTCAGAGAATGAGGCAACTTTTAATAACAAATACAACTATTGGTAGTTTATTAAGTAATGTGACAAGTTGCTACAGCTCATACTCAGGCGCTTCCACAGTTACTTTTTCAAACGAGATTTCAACAAAATAAATTTAAAAGTATTCATCCTACACTCTTTATGTCTACGTGCGAATCAAGAGGTCACTAATTCAGGTGACAATTTTTAATTTGTATCAATTATTTGAACTATTCCAGCAGCCGAGTTGATATCAAGAATTATTATTAAATTAGGTGCTGTATCCCTTTATGTGGTTTAAGTTTAAATGCAAATCTCTTACACTAGAGAAACAACGCATTTCTAGACGTTACGTAAAATGAACTGCTACAGATGCAGCCTGTGATAAAACCACTAAACTTGCAAGTAATCTCCCTGACGATGGCCGAATTGATCAAAATGTGTGACGTGTTAATCAAGGAGTTACAATATGCACATTTTTATGCTAACAAGTTTTAGAAATTACTACAATTTTGTAACACATTTTAAGTTTTCTATATATCAATCAACATATACTTTGTATTTTACATTGTCAAGATTATGGCCCTCTTCCCTACTGTTCCACGCAATGATTGTTAACTTACACAGGCCTGTCTTTCCATACGTAGTCGCATAAGTCTGATTAACATATTTTCAGATTTCCACTCAACTTTACTTACGGCTTCTCTAAACCGACAATACTTTAGACATATGCATTGCGGATACGGAAGTACAAATTACAAGAAGAAAATTTTAACATTTTTCTCCGTTCTCGGTGGAATGTGCTGATCTTTATTCTTTACATTCCACCAGCCTCGGTGCCCTGTAGGTACCTGCATGCATTGAAGGACATTAATGCAATAAAACCGCTCTAGAATTGTCTGTAGTTGAAATTTAAACTCTACTAGAGTCAGTGCTGGGTTAATCAATCCTCATTGCCATGATTTTCATTGTTTTAGGGTTCATGTTAGTATAAACTTCCTTTCCTTCTTCAGTTTTAAAAACAGAGTACGGGATATCAGCTAGAAGTTCCAGACCCGCCTTCTCCGCTGACCGTTGTCCTTGGGTCGTCGTGAAAAAGGACATAGTGATCTTCAGTCCCAAAGCTTTGCCGAGATTGGTCCTCGTTCTCAAGATCTCCGTCCCTAGGCCCTGTCCTCTGAAGTCCGGATGAACGTACAGCCCGAACGCCGATAAGAACTCGGTCACTCCATACTTTTCGAACACGTTCACGTAGTTGCTGATGTACTGTATTCCGTCGGTGACCATTCTCTTCATTGCGGCACCTCTGAACTGTAACGTGGCAACACAATTTATTCGTAGTCCTTCAGAAAAATAACTAACGATGTTTCAGGTAAAAGATTAGGTGAGAACATGGAACGGATAGTAGCATCGCATGAATCTGAGGACTTGGTGAAATGAAACTCTACAGGTCCTGTAGTGATATTTTGAACGTGATGTTCAACCTTATGTTGTAATAAAGTTGGGAAGGAATAGATTGACAAAAGGAGGGGCTGTAATTTTTCAAAAATTGTCCTGCTCCGTGTATTCATTTATACTCACTCAATTTCTGGCAAAACACGTGAAATAATATTTTCTTATAATAGCTCGAAGAATTAATATTTATCGACTCTATTGTTATCAATAGTAAATTTGATTTCAAGTCTTCTATTTCAGCCTGCTTTCAGTCGATGAACTCTGGTTACTACCAATCGAAAGGAACATAAATTTTGTCGAGATTTTTGTATTTGGATGTAATTAGGTATGTTGCTAGACCTTGCAATTACAGTGCCTGCCCACGAACCAGGATAGTCAAGTCAAAACCCTCAATTTAACTTTAATTTATAAGAAAAATTTAAGGTACGTAGACACAGATTTCTCATATAGAGTTATATCCTCAGTGTAGCGTTCAGTGAGACTTCTTTGACCACAATGTGGGCTCCAAAATTAAATAATGTTTGAACAACTAAATAGTGAACTGACAGGGAACAATACCACTACTATTACTACTACTACTACTACTACTACTATTACTACTACTACCAATAATAGTAATAATCCTTATCAATAATAGCACATATAACAAAGAAGCTAGTGTAATGACTATGTTATCGTTTTGCTAAAAATATATTTTTCCTTTGAGAAAATTATATATCTGAACAGAACCCCTAACCGTGCTTTAGAATTGAATGGATTTTGCCTGGATGAGGCATAACATGTACGTACACCCGGATTATGCTTCAAGATTCAAATGCGGTTGAGACTGCAGATTAAAATATTTGGCTCGCTTTTGCAAAGCCTTGTACATAAATGACGTCACGATTAGAGTTGTGGGGAGGTTGAGAATTCTGTGATGATATGTGACGAGGGAGAAGTGGGGGTTGAAACACCGTGAAGTCACAAAAGTCTTAATGTAACAAGTAAGATTCTGTTCTGAGCTCGCTAAACTTCACACATTTCAGTCAAGCTGTTCACCGAAAATTGATGAATTGGTAGAAGATGGCGGCCTGACCTGTTTCCAATAGGTCTAAATTGTACAATTTGTTTTTGTTTTCTTTTGGGTCAGTAAAATAATAGTGAATAGTAGGAGTTTTGGTTTGCAACAGCGGCAAAGTCTTTCTATAGGAAATTCATTTCCTGTTGCCATGGGAGGTGGGTGGGGGGTTACAAATTTGTGACACAATTTTATAACGAAATGTGACAAGAGAGAATGGGATCAATTTTACCCCCAGAATAGTGTGACGTCTTTTATGCAAGGCGCCAAGTTCATAGGGTCGAATAACCCTCGAATCACATTCGATTGTCATTTTAATTTCGAAATTTGTTAATAAATTTTAGGAATGTTATTATTAAAATTTATGTTGTTATTCTTATTAGTTTTGGAAACTTATTACTTAAATATCGTGGAACTTTGGACTTAACAGCCGACCGTTGTAGGCTAAATAAAGTCACCCACGGTTTCTGTCGCTAACTTCCATTAAATTTTGGGAGAGAATGTGATGTTTATTGGACCGTGATTCTATGTGATAACTGAAGAATAATAAACCAAATAGATACCACTTGTTATTTTATTGCACTTCTTATAGGCTTAACATATTTCGAGCTTTACTATGCTCATCATCAGAAACTCGCGACTATGATGTCGTTTACCACATTGGTCGTAACGTTCTTGGTTTGCTGTAGGATGGAGATGAGGTGCGGTTAGGCTGGAGTAGTGTTGTGCTTGAGCCTGCAGTCCGGACACTACTCCAGCCTAACCGCACCTAATTTCCAAACTACAGCAAACCAAGAACGAAACGACCAATGTGGTAATCAACATCATAGTCGTGAGCTCCTGATGATGGGCATAATAATGACCGAAACACGTTAAGCCTATAAGAAGTACCATAAAATAATAAGTAACATGTAGTTGGTTTTTTATTCTTCAGTTGGGAGAGAGATTTCTCCTATGCCACAAGCTCCCTTCACCTACTCTTCACAGTATATCACCTTCTCGTTTCATTCAATAATACACAGTGTTCTGAAGAATCGTCATTTAAAGTAATAATTAATGAAAGTAGCCACATATTTGAAGTAGGAGCTGTTCGTGTTGCTTCGTATAAGATATCGAATTCTGTCATATTTTACAAATATAATGTTAATTATTACAAAATATCCTTGGTGCAGCACTGTAAGGACATTACAACTTTACCAACATTAGGGAAGATTCTGACTCTTCTTCTGCTAATGTAGGAGTTGTTCGCGTTGCTTCGTAAATAAAATATAGAATTCTGTCATATTTTACAAATATAATGTTAATTATTACAAAATGTTCTTGGTGCAGCACTGTAAGGACATTACAACTTTACCAACATTAGGGAAGATTCTGACTCTTCTTCTGCTAATGTAGGAGCTGTTCGTGTTGCTTCGTAAATAAGATATCAAATTCTGTCATATTTTACAAATATAATGTTAATTAATACAGAAAGTCCTTTGTGCAGCACTGTAAGGACATTAAAAGTTTAGCGACATTAGGGAAGATTCTGATTCTTCACCCGAAACGTTGGTATACATTAGAATTTCGTTTCTGTGCAATATCCACTGGACACCCCTAAGAAGCTATTTGTTTATCACAGGCTTAGGTTAGTCAAGCTACTCACGTCATCAGGCGAACATTTGTCTTGTTTGCGGCAAACGTAGGTGAGGTTCACACCAGCGACCCTAGGATGAGTTGATCCATCGTCCACAAGAGCGACCAGTGCCGCGTTTTGTTTTGACAACTGTCGCCACAAAAATTTCAGTTCCTTCATGGAAGTAGCATCTTCCGTGACATTCAAGGCCGCGAACATGACTTCTTCCTTACAGAATCCCACAGCCATTAAGTGTAATGCTTCTTCTAAATACTCTTCATTCAAATCCTGTATAATAAATTGTGGCTTCTTCCCATCTGGCATCTGTAGAAGACCTTCGTATTTTCTCCAGACTGTAGGAACCGGTACCGATTTAGGCCGCCCCCACGTACTTTTTTCGCCCGACATGTTTCCTTGTCCAGTGACTCACAACGACTGACCCCTCAGCTGCCCGTTTCAGTGTCGGCGTGTTCAACAAGACCTTGAGACACGCAAGGACTTTTCATTGTTTCATAAGGCAGAACACCTACATAATTTACGTGCTAAGGTTGGCTACAGTTCCTGCGACGGGTTTGTCTTTTATGTCACCAATACACAACAACTGTTTCATAACCCGTAAGTCCCGCTTAGATAAATGCACTTGTGTGTCCTTCCAAGCAAGAACACTTTCTTTCTTCCCACTTCATAAAAGAACTCTTCATCTGTAATAAACATTATTACCTGGACAAAGATCTGAATATTATCGACATTTTGCTGGCCTAAGTTTTCTTTTTTCTTTCTTTCTTTCTTTCTTTCTTCCTTCCTTCCTTTGTTTGTTTGTTTCTTTTTTCTTTCTTTCTTTCTTGGCCTGACCCCTTCTATCTACTCATCGCAAGCGTATAGGGTTATAGTTGCACCTGATCGCACTCCATGACGCACACAGTCGGTAGGAACTGAGTTTTCTGTACAAAGTAATCTATCTTAGATGTAACCTATCGTTTCCTCTCGATGCAACAGTCTAATGCTGATTAAATGAGAGACAGCTTCCTAAACGCTTAAAATAAGTAATTTTGTTTAATCACTTAACGATTAATCTGCCAGCCTTTTAGTTGCTGCTAACTGCTTAACAGAAGTGTTCAGGCTATGCAGGCTGAAACTTTCTATCTTCAGCTATAAACTAGCAACTGCATTACAGTAGGTTGCTACAGATTCTGTCCACATGCGTTTCATAGTTCAGTCTTTTTTTTATGTTTTTCCTGACCGTGCATCTCAGTATAATCTTAGCAACTGACCAACTTAATGCACAAATTCTTGTTTTATAATAAGTTTATTATATTCCTCTACATATTTCGAGCACTGTTGTGCTCATCATCAGGAGGTCAAATTGTATTATA
>Ga0123357_10015443_pt1 | contig 10014 bp, 10 predicted proteins | sample TergutEmb28metaG_FD_89873 | JGI IMG/M metagenome (GOLD analysis project Ga0123357, IMG submission 89873) | Embiratermes neotenicus P4 segment gut microbial communities from Petit-Saut dam, French Guiana - Emb289 P4 | ecosystem: Host-associated > Arthropoda: Insects > Digestive system > Gut ... | reverse complement strand
CTTTCATTTTTTTTGTGTTGGAAGTTTTAATTCTCTTACCTTCCAAATAAATCAGCTATCACATGAAAGGTTTGGATTGTGTGAAGTGAATTATTAACTAGAGAGAGAGAGAGAGAGAATGAGTCTCAGTCTTAGATATACTGACAGTCACCATGCTTTCATCAAATGTGCTCTACTGTTGACAGATGTGCTGAGGAACCAAGTGATGCCTCTAGTCAGCATCTCTCCAGATGCATCATTATTTGATGCCATCCGGACACTGATCCACAACCGCATTCATCGGCTTCCTGTCATTGATCCTGATACGGGCAATGTGCTGTACATACTCACACACAAACGTATTCTTCGGTTCCTCTTCCTATATGTAGGTACAATCAGTGATGTGCATTTGCTTGGGAACATACTATGCATATGATCTTCTATTGCATGCTTACACTTTTACAGTTCATGACTTTTCCAAGTCATGCCACATTTTCCCATCTCATTACTTTGTTTTCTCCCACATAATCTGTCGAGTACCATTTAACGTATCAAAAAGTATATTTAATTGTTACTTATAAATAAAACTATTGAATATTGTTTCTTGGTTCAAATTGCAGTCTGAGGAAAAGATGTAAAGAGATGGTGATTGAAAGACAATTCTGAGGACAGTATCTGTACCTTAGGAAGATAAGAGAAGAATAAAGAAAATTTCATAATGAGGTGTTTTATTGATAATATTGTTTTCCTGGTGTTGCTGGGTTGATTGTAGATGTAAAGTGCTATAAAATGTATTTACACAAATATGTGACATGCCCTTTCTTTTGCATATAATCGCTGTTACCTTTCATAGATCAATGACCTGCCAAAGCCAAGTTATATGAATAAGACGCTGAATGAGTTGAAGATTGGTACATATGAAAACATAGAAACGGCTGTGGAGGATACAAGCATCATTCTAGCACTGAAGAAATTTGTGGAGAGGAGGGTGTCTGCTTTACCTATCATTGACCCAGAGGGCCGACTTGTTGACATTTACGCCAAATTTGATGTCATTGTGAGTATTTGCGTTCACCCGTTAAAGCATAAATAGAAGTGGCACTTGGTAGAGCTGTTTATATATTATTTGACATAATTCATGAATACAAAATCAACATTTCCACCTATAAAGTAACAGCAGTTACATTTTGTGGCTAATATTATTTTAGATAATTAAATAGAAGGTGCTTGTAAATGGCTGTTTTTTTAATTTATTAATAACAGCTTATTTGAGGTACTGTTTTGAAATAAGAACCATGTGAAAGATCAAGTTGCAAAGATTTAATTAGGCATGAGTGTGCATCCAGCTGTGCTGTTTGCCAGCTAGGCATTATGGTAAAATAACTTCTGGGTCAGAAAAGGCATTCTACATGTTACCATCTCATGAAATTAAATCTGTTGTTACAATTCAACAACATTTCAAACAAAAAGTATGGGAAGTTTCCTCCAAGTAAACCATCTGTTAGTGCCTGATACGTGGGCTGTGCAAAAATTGATCATGAAATTCTCCTCCAAAATGTGTGGCAGGAGGGTTAATATTGGTTTGATGTTGCTGAAACCATTCATGGTGCTGACAAACTTTATTAGTGACTAGCTCCTGTTTGTACAACTTTTTGTATTGGCCTTTCAGTTGGCATGTTTTAAAAGTGCAACTTAATATAGCTTCAGAATAATAAAATATCAAAATTGCAAAAACCACTTACAGATGCCCTGTATGAACATACCCGAACATTAGGCTCAATAACACTGTCTAGAGAATAGTCATTCTACTGCATTTGTGTCCATCTGAATGTTGGGACATTAACAAAGAACAAACAAGAGGAGGCAGGTAAGTGTCTTCCTGAACTGTAACAAGATACAGAATGAATGATGGTATTAGAGAAGATTTCAGGGTAGCATATATATATATCAGTAAACTGTTAAGAAAATATTGAAAAGAACTGGGTGTTTGGAAAAGAATGCCTGAACACCAAGTTCATTGATACTTCACTGAATGGTGGATAATGTCAAAAACGTCTGACAGGGCTATAGAAGGCAAAGTTTTAATCCTTGTAACTGGAAGGCACCAAGGGTAATCTGTTGACACTGATGATCATTAGATTCAGAAGTTAATGGTGATCCTGTCATGAGGAGGAAATGTATAAATGATGGAACTGTAGGTATATTGTTGCACATATTTTACAGAATTATAGACTTCCATCTGTTGCTATACTAATGGTATATTCCAGAACCTTGCTGCAGAGAAGACATACAACAACCTTGATGTGTCCCTCAAGAAGGCCAATGAGCATCGCAACGAATGGTTTGAGGGTGTGCACAAATGCAAGTTGGACGAAACGTTGCAAACCATCATGGAGAGAATTGTGCGGGCAGAGGTATGGTTTGACACTAGACTGTGCACTGATGCAGCTGTGTGTTGTCTAGAAAAGCTGTTACTAGGTCACTGAGAGTCTGCACCTTATAAATCCATGTATGATTTTTGATTGCATTCGTTCAACAAATCTACCAAGGCACTGAGTAGTATTAAGCATGCATGCTTCATATTTGGTAGGTCCAAGGATTTAATTTTGAATTAATTAGCTGATAATGCACAGAACTTCATATTCTGATCAAATTCTAAATTCTGCACCATCAGCATTGCTGAACATGGGAGCTTTTGAGACTTTTCAGCGGAAGTGTTTGGAGGTCCTGAAATTTTTTAAGTTCTTCTGTATGCTTTATTGAGTTACTGCACTGCTCCAATCACTCCTTAACCTTTTAAAGCCTGAGACTGACTTTATGTACCACCAGCAATAACACACAGATATTCTGTTTTCTGCCCACACCGCATTGATGCGTTTTGCGTGGATCTCAGAACAAACAGTGATTATTTTTTCTATATTGCATTAACTTATCAGTTTTTATAACCAAAGCAGAGTGTTTACTGTGCGGTACGAACTGGATCTTTAAATCAGGCAGATACAGTTTCATCCCCAAAGGGTTAATTTTCAATCTGTGCTCTGGTATTCATCATTTATTAGTGTAATGTCTTGTTTCCCACTGGTATTGTAATGTGCAGTGTCAGCAGAAACATAATTAAATTACAATTTTGATCCCGCTACAAGACGCATTATATTGTCATATAATCTGGTTTGGTTGCAATACTGCAGTGTTATTTCTAGCTAGTTTTTGTGTGTGTGTCAGTACAAAATAAAATGTAAAAGCCTTCAGATTTTGTTATGGAAAGTGGGCCGTAAACACGAACTTACAATATTGCATGTGGGCGTAATATTATATGGGCTTTGGTCTTCATACATCTTGGTCCTGCAGAATTTAAATATGTTTAAGTAATTTGAGTACAGCGGTGATGGGCTTTAAATTCATGAAGAATGCATACTTGATTACAGTGAGTGTATTTCTGTAATCATAATTAAATTCTGTTGCCATGCCTTTAATGTGTTCTTACTTCAAGCACTCAAATCAAGAGCCATCATCCTCAAAAGCTTAAGTGCCATGTAATGACCAGTTTCATTCAGTGTCACTGATTTCATAGATTGGAATGATGGTGTAGGTTTCAACACATACCTGTTATTTATGGGCTATTCTGTGTAAGTGTTGTCTCAAATATACTGCATCTCCCACAGTTCTTCAGTTTGGTTTATTTGTTCATCCATTCCGTCACATGTGTAACATTGGACACGTCAGTTACATATTACAATTTATATATTACATTATTGAAAAATAGTTGAGAAAGCCATCTATGTGCTTCAGAGCACCATGGAGCCTGTATCCTCCTGTAGTCTGACATGTCTTCAGTGGCATTCTCTAACACTACCACTCTTGTCTTACTCTTCTTCATTGTTCACAAGTGGATCATTTGGTGCAGAAGTTTTACTGTCATTGTTGGAATCTAATAAACTTCATTTTGAATACCTTGCATATAAACTTCCAGCCCCCAGTTACTCTGAAAGAACAACTAGTTTTCTGATATTAGTTCCTAATGCGACATTAATCTTTTTGTTTATTATGATTGAAATGACTTGACATGTGTAATGAAGTTGTACTGTGTCTGGAATGAAGAGACAGCATCAGGTCAGGCCCATACCAGAATAATGAATAATCATTGCCAGACAGTTGTAAGTATATCTACTGCAGGACAAAAGATGAATTGAAACCTGGATTTTTCATTTCTGAAGGGGCATTTTACAGTGAATGTAAAATGAAGGAAATGAAAATTTGTGTAAGTATGTAAATTAAATACAATAAATTAATATTGCCATAATAATACACAAAAACAAATTCTCCCTCAGTAAGTTACAGAACTCAAAAGCATTCATTAAAGTACATTACAGGCATTTTGCCAAAAAATTTCAGATTTTAAACATCCTTTTGTGAAAGTTCTGATGAGCCCAACACAAATATGCATGCCATCGAGGAAATCTTAGATTAATGGAATGGAAAATCCAAGCTTTTTCTTCGATATATGCTGTAGTATAAAATTTTCCCCATCTTCATTAAAAGCATCAGCCATATACAAATACAAGAAAGATTGATTGTGGTTCTGATAATGGTTTGCCTTGGTGTCATTCACCTGCTGAAATCCCTTCACGATAGATGCAGAGGACATTATGTAGGGACAGAAATCTGTATCATTGAAAGGTTCCTATAATAATTAACTTTCCTTTCCATGATTATAAATTAATGCAAAACAAAATAAAAATAATCAGTTTTGACTTGTGGAATATCTTCTAAATTGACCATACATAGAGCACCTTAAGTTGGCAGCATTCCCTGTGTACCAAGCAGGTGGAAGAATAAAGGAAGGTTATACTAAAGCACTATTGTCAAGAGGTAAAGTTGTTCTTGTCCATGCCACAAAGGCATATATTGGGAGTAGTGGTATAGCCCTACTCATTCTAAGCCTTGGTGCTAGATAGATGTGAGTGGTCATCATCAAGCCCAGGCTGCCTTACCCCAGGAAGGAACTCCAGTGCCTGTTGAATAGGAGGCTGGGTGGGGACCAAAACTGATCTGGATGATTTGGAGAAGAGAAAAATCTCTTGCCTGTGCTGGGATTCAAACCTTGTGTCTTCCAGCCCATAAGCACTACAGCATGTTAACTTTTATTCATAAAAATAGCCTCCACAAAATCAGTTTTTTAAATGCAATTCCCTCCAAAATTTAAGGACATGCTGTTGAAGGAGACTTGATCCTATATCACAGTATCACATAGTAGTTACATTGCCATTGTGATTATGTTTTATGTTCACAGTTCATTTTGTGGCCCTTTTGATTTTTGTTTTTTTGCTTGAGAAACAAACATTTCCTTCAGTTATGTTTTGTACATTGAGACTTCACTGCAATCTTATATCACAGTCAGTTCCATCATTCTGAAATGACAGCCCAGCTGTGAAAAACACGTTCATGTGGCCAGACTCTGAAAGGTAACTGGCAGGTGGACACAATTTCCCTGCATTGTATGGGTAAGCAGACTTTGCAGTAAGTGACATGTAACTGCATCTTGGGTACCTTGGTGTACTATGGCAAAGAAATTGTATATTAAAAACACATTTCTCTGTGATTTAACAAGCATGCCCCCTATTATTGTATAAACCCTTGACACAACTCCTGAGACCATGAAGACAGACATTTAAGTGGACTGTATTACCCTGAGGAGGAGGAGGAATTGACATGCTTCCTTTATTTCAGTCCCATTACAAAGAAAGTAGTAATTTTTTTCTGCAGAATTGAGCCACATTGTGAAGGGATGAAATATTGCCTATCTGCTGCCTCATTGGTTTGATCTGACAGGAAACAACAGACTGCTGTTGTACACAAAGTTTTCTGCCCATGATCATTCCAGTGAGTGGTCATTGCTGGAGGTAAAGTAGCTGTCAAAACAGCGCAAAGGGATTAATGGCCTAACTTTGACTACAGGCCTGAGTTGTAAATCTAGTTTTTACAACCTTCAAAATGTAGTTTCATTGCCTCACGTAGAGAACTCAACGATATTCATGAAGTCTATGGTACTTTGGTATTGGTGAAGTCAATGCACATGCCATGTTGACTACACCAGTTACTATTAGGTCACCACAGTTACACAGTCTTGGACATGGTTAGAATGTGGTTGGGTCACAGCTTGGGAACACCACATGCTGTTGGTATATAAAGCAGAGGGATGCACAAAAGACCTGAAACAGTCAAATTTTAAGGGTCACTATGCAGCCTGCCCTGATGCATTTACATTTGGTTCTTGTGTATTGTAGTTTAAATAGTGGCCTGGGGTTGGTTATGATTGTGAGAGCTAGGCAGCTTAGTTGTAAATCTGAAATTGTACTGTTGGCAGGTGCACAGGCTAGTTGTGGTGGATGATGAGGATAAGGTTATTGGCATCATCTCATTGTCAGACCTGCTGCTGTACCTTGTACTGAGGCCCTGTGGTAAGTAATACATGTAAATAATAATTTTGTTTCTGTAGTGGTGTAATTTAAGGGCAAATTATGTACTGTTCTTGTGGCACAGTCTAAGGCATGGGTCTCCAGCCACTTGCTTGCTGGGATAGTGGGTTCGAATTCCACCAGCAGCTTGGATGTTTGTCTCTTGTGAGTGTTGTGTGTTGTCAGGTAGAGGTCTGCATCGGGCTGATCACTTGTCCAGAGGAGTATGGTGTGTATGAGTGTGATCATAAATCCTCAATAATGAGGACTTAGCCCACTAGGGCTGTTGCACCATGGTAAAAAAAAAATTGGTTAACTGGTAAATGGTATATGGCTAGTTTTTTAAAATATTTGATTAGCAGCCTGACAGATACGAATTTGTAATTAGACATTTGGTGTTGTATTATTGAGATGTCATGGTATAAAATTACAGAGCTGGTAGCTCATGGCTGTTGTGTTTGTGTATCTTCCAGGTGAGGACAGTTCTGGTGGTGAAGGCGTGGGTAGTTCCGTACGGCAGCAAGATGCAGGCCTTCAACATCAGGCTTCATCAGACACAACTGCAACAATACCTGAAGAGGATGCAGGCACTCTGAGTGAAACAGAGAGTGCTCCTCCATCTCCGACACCTGCTACCGTGCAACTTGATAGTGGTGGTCCAACATGGCGGGAAGTAACAGTGTCAGGTGGTGAATGAGGAGGCACTTTGCAACCCACTTGATCATTCTACAATGGCATCGCCAGGGTCTCTGGAAGTCCCAACTTAGACGTTGAGTTCTGTATCATAATCTTCATCCTAGATGCCTTTGACACTCAAATGGGATGAGGAGTTGGTGTCCCAGAAATGTTGTTTACTAGGTTTTAGTTTCCTGTGTACAATGGGGAATGTACGTTCAGGAACTGGTGTGTCATTACTGGTGACCAGAACTACGTTTGAAATGGAGGATTATGGGAGATGGCACTGCTAATTATAATTCAGATGAGCTAGTTCAGTGCAGGAATATTTACCAGCTTATGAAAGTTAAATGACAGGGGACCAGATGGAAGCAGTGTATAAGATGACATGTGCTTGCATGCCCTCTGGCTCCACTGAATTCTGACTGAAGTGAATGCAAAAATATTGTATAATATCATAACTGCTATAACAAAGGTCTAAACTTGTGTTTTATATTGTAGGTAGGTCATTTCTCAAGAGGGAGGTGGTGCAGAGACAAGGAATTCAGTTTGGAAACTGTCATGTGTACATGTTTTCTTTTACCTTAAAACAGAATATAGGTGGAAGAGTAAACTAGCAGTGGAGCTGGTAGCATGTACAATATTATTTTTAGCTTTTATATTATGACTAAGGCATTGGAGTTTCCCTATTGTTTTGCCAGTTTGGTGACATAAAAAAGGCACTGGTAGAAAGGCTGATGAAATTGAGGCACCCCTCCCAGATTTTTTAATTTCTGCAGGTGGATTGTTCAGACGAGACCAATTCAGGCTTCTGAAGTATAAATAAACACACGGACAAGCAGTAATTGAGTTGCATCAGTAAAACCCTTCTTAACATCTCCATCCTGAAGTGTTTTACATTTCTCCTTGGTGGCATACAAATGCAGATTTAGTAGGCTCGAGTTCTTTCACTTTTTGTATGACCTTTGCACATGGTACATACAATATTTACCAAAATGTAATACAGTTCTCCCCCTCCCACCCCTTCCCACAATTCATCACCTGAAAAATGGAAGGCTGCCACATAAACATATACATTGTGTGTGTGTGTATATAGAGAGAGCTTCATAATCTGCATTTAAAAGATTGGAAATGAATGTGTATCTCTCTCTCTCTCTCTATATATATATATATATATAGAGAGAGAGAGAGAGAGAGAGAGAGAGAGAGAGAGATAGCATCATATATATAGAGAGAGAGAGAGAGACATGCACGAGCATGCGTCTACATGTGTTGAACTATAGTAGGAGTTCCTAGGAAGGTTTTAATTTATCTGCAGATTCCTTCGAATACTGCACATTGTCTCAATGGTGCACGTATTCTGGAAGACAGCACATAAGGATAAAGTTTGTAAACCCTTTCCAACATCGACAGGCAAAACTGTGAGCCACTTACATGAGGTGGAAGTTAAGCTATGTTACTTGGTCATTATCATTCGTTCTGTCTGTGATAAAAGTTATGGTCCTACAATACAAACCATGCTTCTGCAACCTAACATACATTTTTAATTGCTGATTTAAGAAAAATTCATGTAAATAATAATAATCATATTTCTACCTACAGCTGTCAAAACTCTGAAATCTTCCTTTGTTAAATATCGTAGAACAGCAACATTCAGTTTCCCCATAATACAGCGCGAATTTGTACCGTAACCTAGAAACAGCAACTGCTGCCACAGATTATAAATGCCCACACGCATCATATATACCATAGATTAAAACACACCGCGGATGAAAGTCCTTTCGGAAGTGGTACTGTAGTTCGAATTTTAGCGGGGTATGGCGCGAACATTACCACAAATGAACATGCCACGTCATCTCTGGTGATGTGCACATCACAAACTGACCTGTGGTGGCGGCAACTGTACAGAAGTGAGGAGTGGGGCGACGGTGAGTTAATGGAGACATGACCGCCTTGGAGGTTAGGTGTGACATTCCAGTCCATGATTGCACCCACAGATGCGGTTGGACTTGGTGAACTGCTCCACGTTTTCGGATCGGCACCCCGCGACAAACATGTAGTGGGCCAGGTAATTGATATGGCCCCCCATCCAGATGTAGGGATTGAGGAATGCTTTCACGTGCTCTCGATCGTGTTCGTATGTGCGAACGATGTCGTGCGTGAGGAACAAAACTCTAATTAAATTCTCTGCTGAAACCTTCAACTGTGCCTAAATGATGTGGAAGCAGAGCATGAGGCAGCAGATGTGATCCTCCGACATGGTAATTGATTACCGTCGACGTACCAGGATATTTGGGATCCGCACTTACAGGACACCATACTGCTTCGAATTAACCCCACATCCTTCAAGAACTGGACGTCAATGTTGGGGTCGCTAAACAGGAATACGAGAAATAACTTTGGCGCCAATCTTTGCGCGCCCGAATGTTGTGGAACAAACGTACAGCTTGAAATTGAGGCGCATTTCGTACACGTACGTTTGAATTAGAAAAGTAACACATATATCCGCCATATGTGTTATATATGTACAATTTTTGTAATAACGCGAAAACGAATTCGAATTACACAACAGCACAGCACTCAGAGCAAGAACCAAAGCGATACTGGCGTCCTGCGCGAAGATTATAAAATGTAGCGTGTAGCCCAGAAGGGAAGGAGGATTCGCCATGAATATTTCAAACGACTAACCGTTGTCCGTCTCGTTAGAGGAATATCAGGGAACACGGGGAGGGTATAATAATAATGATAATAATATTTATTAACTGCAATTGGGTTGTCACCCAGTGGCAGTGGTTATTTTACATGTAAACAAAACATGAATTTGGTTACTACTAAATTTAAGTCGGGAGGGCTACATGAGAAGCATGTAGTGGCAACTTGGAATTTTGGGAACCGTCTCAGCATT
>Ga0123357_10015442_pt1 | contig 10014 bp, 5 predicted proteins | sample TergutEmb28metaG_FD_89873 | JGI IMG/M metagenome (GOLD analysis project Ga0123357, IMG submission 89873) | Embiratermes neotenicus P4 segment gut microbial communities from Petit-Saut dam, French Guiana - Emb289 P4 | ecosystem: Host-associated > Arthropoda: Insects > Digestive system > Gut ... | reverse complement strand
ACTACAAAAACACTCGCACTCGTGTCATAGTTGTCCTTAGACTTCCAAGTACTTTACGCAGGCCGCAGCTGATCTGTTATCTTGTGACGTCAGAGCTACCGTGCGCTGTAGCGCACACGCCAATGTCACTGCATTACTATGTCTAGTTGTCGGGCAGGCGCATTGGACAAGTATGACGTCACGGACGGCGTACAGTACGTCGACACCAATGAAGCCCACACTTTTCTCTGGCCATTATCTCCGTGACCGTTCAACTTTGGACATAGGTGTTTTGGGTTATATCGGTATAGTTTAACATAAGGAACACTCTCCCGAAGTCTGGCACATTCCTCCTGGGACACTCTATATATACACAAATACACACACACACACACACACATATTAGAGAACTTGCAAGGCAGAAGCAAGTCTCCTTTATGCGTTAATCTGTACAATTTGTGCCAAGCCGCAACCAGTATTGTATAACGTAATTTACCTGGTTCATACGTCGGGACACAGTTGAATGCACACATCTGAAGTACTGCTTTCAGAATACGCCTGTCGTACTGCCATGTTGGTTTGTCCGCACGCGTCCCCAATAATAGTTTGTGAGCAAATAAAAAAAAATCCACGGAACAGGGTATGAACGTCATTGCACTAGTCTCCACCACCGCTGTAATTTTCAATTTACTATTATTATTATTAATAGGCTATCACTGTGCCAGCGGTGGGAAATTACACGATGTAAGAAAGACACTGGTTTTACGTACAGTCACTGTGCCGCAAAGTTGTACAGATAGATACTGGTACAATACGCAGTTTTGCCAAGTAACTGATTGTAGAATGTCAAGCAATAACATAGCTAAGTATTCTTAAATTTAAATGTTATGTTGGCAACTGATGACCTGTCCGTTGTCGCCGAACATGCAGCAGTTCATTATTATGGACACAGATCGTAAACCAATACACACGTTTTATACGGAACCTTTTTATACAAGTATGTTAATTACAAAGAAGAAGCCGTGTGCATTTGGAGATTCAGTCTGACAAATTGAACGTAGCTGGACTCTGTGACCACCAGCACCACGAACTGCCACCACGCAGAGTCGTCAACGCCACCACTACCACAACCACCACAAATGTTACTACTACAAGAAACTTCTTTGGCTCGAAATGCTCCGCCTCTTCTAGGATTTCCTGCATCTCTGCAAATAAAAAGTTTGTACGCATATTTTTTGTTGGCATTTTAATATCAAATCTATGTGGATTCGCAGAAGATGTGCGTTACCTTTGTACCATTCTCTATTTATATTTTCCTCCGGGTTAAAAAGTATGCATTTCATTATATTAAACGTATTTTGTTGTATTGCACAGCTTTGTACATGCGAATATAGCGGCTCTACCAATAACAGCGGTAAGCAGTCGGATACAGCAGCAGTGGGGATTGTGCACAGAAACGCTTCACTGTATTCTGTAACTACTACGTTGTGTTTTCTTTTTCTGTCATCACCTACAAAATGAAGCAAACGAAATAAAGAACACGCTGTAAGTTACGCCAGAGGCTTTGAGCTGTGTGCACACTTTGCTACGCAATACAGTTTGGAAGACGGGGCTTCTATGATCCCTGAATCACGAGAAGTCTCAACAGACCCCTTTTGAGATTCTGCCAGATAATTAAGCTTTGGGTTGGTCAGCTGCGTTGTCCGACTGAAACGTTTAATTCAGAAGAGAAATATCAAAGGAATCATACAAGACAGAAGAGCCGAATGGGAATATATTACACCGGAGAATATTTGTATGAGTTCATCATGCTGAAATAGCCACAACCATTATAATAGTGAGGGCCATAATTAAAAGATATCTTTGTTGTTTGTGTGCTTTCAACATGAGACAGTCTTTTCATTTATGTTCCAGTATGAAGGAACCCCATTCTTATTTTGTAAATGAGTGGAAGTCACTTTGAAACAAATAAACTGAGAAGTAGGTTCGATTTCCAGATTACTTTTGACTTTCCGATTCTTGATGACAAAAAGAGTTGAATGCGGTTCTTAAATGTGGAATAGAAACATTTTGTAATTGGGGTCAGCGCGAGCTTTCGTGCCTCATTAAAACTGTCTTCAGATGCAGACACAAGCCTATTGTAACCAAATTAGGGCAATACAGAGCAGCCATCGAATAGCCAGACCCTTTGTCTGCTCCATATTCATTACATAAATGTGTAATTTTTTTCAAATAAAAGGTACATACGTCACTATGGTATGGAATCACTTTTAATGAACGCATTTTACCTGAGTTTCATGCCGAGTAGTTGTGTTATGAATATATAGTTCCGTGCATCATAATTCATAATAAATAAAAATCCAACTAGATGCAACAGTATGCAGTCCGATTATTTTACTGCAAAATCACTCTACATGTTTCGGGCGTCACCCATCCATCATCAGGAGTACTAAAAACTGTAACCGCAACCTCTGGCACTGGTCATAATATCGGTACAACTACTACCCTCTAACGTGACCAGATCTGGCCACGTTGGAGGGAAGTAGCCGTAACGATATTATGACCTGTACCGGAGACTGCGGTTACAGTTTTTAGTACTCCGGATGATGGGTGCGTTGACACCCGAAACATGTAGAGTGACTTTGCAGCAAATAAGTATCTGCGAACTGTTGCATCTACTTGAATTTTTATTAATATTGTGTTGTGAATAGTCGCGTTTTCTGGGACGTTCCGCTACATCGACACAGAGAAAATTACAGACGTTTCTCAAGTAGCATGCTGGTTTCACCTTCATGGATAAGCAGTCCAAGAACCTATGCACCCGGCCGTATGGTATTTCAAAACGTCGGTAGGTAATTTTCAAATCAACATGGAACAGCATTCAAAATGACTAGAGTCTTCATCAGAACTACTTGAAAACCTCAGATTTCGCACATGTGTGTTATACTGGGTAGATTTCTGTCATAATTAAAGTCTTTTGACGTCTTAGAGATTGCACATAACTCTACTGCCTAACAAAACGTTTATTGTATAAAATATATGTTTAAAAGATAATTAAAACGTCATGACAGTTACGTGTTTCGGCTTTCTTCCTAAATCCATCTTCAGGCCGTGACTTACAGGATTTTCTGATATACAATTTACAATGTTTTTAAATACGAGATTTCTTTTACATAAATTATGTTAGTATGCTAAGATACAAAATATAAAACTGGAAATTGAATTATAAAATTATATAAGGCAATAGAAATAATTTGTTTTATCTGATTATTTTACCTTATTACCTTATGTAATTTTATAATTAACTTTCATATTTTGTATTTTATACCCGAGCATACTAAAATCATTTATGTCATCGAGATCTCGTATTTGAAAACATTGTAAATAGTACATCAGAAAATCCTGTAAGTCACAGTCTGAAGATGGATTTAGGAAGGAAGCCGAAAAATGTAGCTGTCGTGATGTTTGAATTATCTTATAAACATTTATATGTAAATAGAATGCCTCGAAATAGATTACTCAGGGTAATGAAACACTACTCCCTAACTGGCAGAAGGAATCATGGTAGACCTTTGAAGAGACTTCTGGATAGGTGAGACCGGAACGGGTCAACAAGTGGCCCAACTCCATGAAGATATATGATGATGATGATGATGATGATGATGATGATGATAAACATATTTATACAATAAAAGCTGCGTTAGACAGTCAAGTTATATGCAATCTCTAAGTATTAAAAAACACAACGGGGATGCCTTACCTGAAAATTATAAATACCAGTCCGTCTTCTAACGTCCTTTAAGTCAATCTACATTACGATAAGTACCGAAATCCATTCATACAGACAAAGAGCGAAAAGTGAACTGCCATCTCCACCTCTACGTATCTGCAACAGTTTTCCAGTGTTCTACCGATTACTGCCTTCGCGACACGACGCTCTTATTGTTTGTAAAGAACGCCCAAAGACACAATCAGAATTCGTCTTCAGACATCTATGGTACTGGAATTCGATCAGCAAACTTTACGAATTATGGATAGAAGTCGTTTGAGTAGAACTGCTTCCCGTGTGGGTGAGTTAAATGGCGCTTGTTTGAAGCAATCCGAAAACGCGATCACACTGCCGTTCTCACTACCAAATGTCCTCTGATATCTGCAGGATTCACAGTTTAAGGTAATAATGCAGTTATCGCTTAACCACAAGTGTCTCCTCGTGCAGTGTGAAAGCAAGACATGAGGTCACATATTCGAGCCAGCTTTTAGTACTCGATAAAAAAGCGTGAACAGTGAGAGGCTGGTTATATTTGTATCTTTTATTTCCTGTTCCCATTATGCGATTTAACCATATTTTATCAGCTGACAAGCACAAAAGGTTTCAATTCAAAAGTAGAGTTAGACATAAACTGGAGGATAACATTAAAATACATGTTTCAGAAACGTAACGCAATGTTGCGGACCGTATTCATCAAGCTGGAAACAGTAATAAGTAACTCCTACAGATTCAGGTCACCACAGTAATAAAATCTGCGCTTAAAAGACGAGTAAACCCACTGGGTAGCTCAGGAAAGAACTCTGTAACATGGGTTCTAACCGATCCCTGGGAGACTATTTCTGAATTTTTCTACGTTATGGTGTTCTGTTTTGATAAGGGCCTTGCAGCGGGCCAACCCCCAGTACAAAACATTTGTATCAAACATGAACATGACGGCTGCAGAATGTTTGATTAAAGTTGCATCTAACAACGCCAAAAGGGCGTAATCATGTAGGGTTCAAAAGAAAGTACTATTAATTGCACAAGTCGGAAATTATTGTAATTACTTCACATAATTCAATATTTCATGCTAATTTCACCTTTTAAAGCCTAGCGGTTTCTTTACGTACCACCAGGCTTAACATTCAAAAAGTCTACATTGTGCTTGCTTTGCACTGAGTGTTTTGTACGGATCTCAGAACAGACAGCGGCCTTTGCTATATACGTCATTAGCTGATTGGTTTTTATAACCGTGGTAGAAAGTGTTTACAGCGCGGTACGGGCTGATGCCTTATACAAAGCAGACTGCGTTTCGTCTTTTAAAAGGTCAAGCTAAGAGTAGTTCATTATGCACGGACATGTAACACATATAGTATACAACATACTTTCCGAAACTATGACTCATGCAGTTCAGCTCTAAGGAGTTCTACAGAGAGAAGTAAATATTATACACTTCAATTGTGGAGGTTACGGGTTCGAATGTGGTTCCAACCCATATTGACTTTTCTGTATTATTTCTCAGCTTCCCCATCGGAATGTCACTCAACGATACACTGAAATAGGTCAAAGCAAACTTATTCCAAATCGTACCTACTCACCGATTCAGGCTATGGTATTTCAGGCTACAACCTTCTACATTTCAATCAGCGTTGTTATAATACTCAATTAATCCTGAAGTTCTTTTCCTGTTATCGTATCTGTTAAGTCCTTCCACACGAAATCTGCGACAATAACTTGAATTGGTCCATCACTGATTACTTCCAGATCTTTAAATATTCACCACTTGTGACCGTCTTTTCCCGTTCGACCCTTCACGGAATGCCATACGAGAGTTAAAGACCATCTTTATACGGCACGATATTCTAAAACATCCGTACTGGTGGAGGGAGTGTTAACTAGATGGCCCAGCACACGCCATGAGTCTGCAAGTTGAATAACGCACTTAAAGTGAAATCATAGAAGTTTCTCTTCTGTAACTGTAGCTCCGCCTTGTAACAGCAGATCCTGAATTCCCAGCATACCAATACCGTAAATCAGCTGGGTACGTGCTGGGTATGTTGACCAGGGTGCAACTGCGCATACACCTTTCAAAGCTTGACTCGCAAACGTACTTCCCTCCAGCAGGAGCGGTTTATCTGTTTATGTGTATAAACTATCAGGACAACTGGTGCATAACGCAAGTTGCCAGTGAAGTGTTCACTAGCACTACACAGTAACCAGTCATATAAATAAACAGGCTTTATTTAAATCAGGAATACAAAACCTGGAAACCTACAAAGTGCATCTTAAATATATTCCTTTTTTGTTGCATTTTAGTGCGTTAGCAAAGCAGTACCTTACAAAAACTTTCCTTATCACACTGGATTAGTCGTGGTGGCCCATTAGCCTAGCCTAACCACACCTCTTCGACGTTTTAGTATAAGAGTTCTTGAACGACGATTCTCCTACGCCAAACAACATTAAGAACTGAAGATACCGCATACATCAGCGACACAGCATGTTGACGAAGGCAAGCTTACGAGGGTGCGGAATGAACTAGAATAAAATTCGAAATTCTGCCATATTCTGAAAACAGGATACACACTGATAGGCAGGAAATGCACGTAAACGTTAAACTGTGGTGCGGTCATGTAAACATAGTTGCCGTGAAAAGCAATAAGTGTTACATATTCCGAGTATTTGTCTGTAGCCTTAGTTATCCAGCATGCAAAGCGCATGCGCCGTATTATATTGTCGTCATCTGTGGCCTCTCTATTACATTTTTCCACGTTCCCATAACGGGAACGATAATCGGAAAAACAGCTATTGAACACGAAATGTGTGTTGTGATATTCTCTACAACACTTACCTGAAACACTTCTCATTTTAAGAAGAATTCAGCCAGATATTGTTATAAATGAAAGCAGATATTCATGTAAAGTACCTGTTATTGTCGTCATAATTTAATTAAACTTTACTATCAACAGATTAAAAAAAAATACTCACGTCCGGTGGGTGTCGCGTTGTTCCATACGGACGGAAGCAGAGACGGACAGACAGATATGCCTTTGCAATTTTGCGAAAAAGCCTAAAAAATTACAATAATTAAGGATGTAAACATCACATATGTTCTTCCTGTTACATCTCACTGGCATGTTCTTTACAACTACTAATTGCATTTAAATTATTTCTTGCTACCTTAAACTACACAACCTGCGTTTTCTGACAGTTTCTTATGCAAAATAGTTTAAAATACTACATACTTAAAAAATTTTTACGAATATATCTTTGAAGATAATCATCAAGTTTTAAAATATTGAAATTAAAATGACAAGCTTGTCCTAAGTGTGTACTTCTGAAACTCTTTTGGATATGTGTGGGATGTTCCTTTTTCCTTCATTCACTGTGCTGATTGCAACAATATACGCCAACGCCCCTTTTTTGGGAGAGGGAAGTTGAATTTTATATATAAAACATCTGTTTCAAAATAGGCCAAAGGGCCTCACGAAAATACGGTATGTTAAGGAACTGAAAAACAGAAGAATGAAGAATTATTCATAATGACAATTGTATAATTTTCGTAAAATATTACGGTGCATCTTAAAGCATATTTTCGTCAAACGCAGGTAGTCCCTGAGGACATATGTTTTAATCGAAAATACGAAGGTGAGAGATCAAATGGAAGAAATTGCATAAATGTGAAAATAATATTAAAGTGAATCTCAAATACAAAGAACGGTTAGAGAACAGTTATAGACTCATGTAACGAAACCCTCGATTGCATAAAAAGGCGGAATTTCCTGAGACAGTGAAATATTTAAGGACTCCGCTTAGTGAGATTAGAAACTGTTGTAACACACATCAGATGTTTCCCAGTCGAAACAGCGTAACAAACCAGCCGACTTGAATCTTCAATGAGTGTTATGTTTATGCATATCCAAGGCTTTAATTACAACGGACCAATTAAACATACAACATGCTGTTCCCTGACATTGCGTGAATTCTCTGTGTTCAATATTCCACAGTTTTTTAACAGCTCTAAAAATAACAAGTTAAATAAACGAGAATAATAATTTTTATTTTATTCTTGGCAAGTAGTGTGTGAAATGAGAGCATATGGGATTGTTGTGTGTCCCTCTGTCTAAGTCTTTTATCTCCACAACTAATTAATTAGTCTCTAACACATTTCGTTGACTACTGAACTAAAGATTGTGTTGAAATTTTAAGCTCCTGGTTCCGAGCATCATAATTCAACATTTAATAAAAATCCAACTAGATGCAACAGCCAGGTCGGTACCAATCCCGACCTGGCCACGTTGGAGGGAAGTAGCTGTACCGATATTATGACCTGTACCGTAGGCTGCGGTTACAGATTTTAGCACTCCTGAAGATGGATGTGGTGGACACCCGAAACATGTAGAACGATTTTGCAGTAGAATAAACCAGAATGTATACTGTTGCATCTAGTTGGATTTTTATTAATGTTCTGTTGAAAGTTATAGGGTGAACTACGTATTTCTTCGTGATGATCCAATACAACCCCTACTGTTCATGAAGGCCAGTGGTTCAGCACTTTGCAACACGAATCTCCGATTTCATCTTAATAAAAGCCCCTCGACGCAGCTGTCGACGCTGATCCCAGGAATGCTGGCAGCGTGAACTCAATGTACCGCACGCTGGGAAGAACTGGAGATCGATTGGGAGAGGGGGAGCACTTGCATTTCACAGCACGACCAAGAAGCGCCCGTTTCATGAATCCTGGCTGTAACTAAGAGCGGCAGCTGGCAATGCATGACCCACACAGACCATTCACTCTGTTTACAAGACTACCAATTACCTACTTCTTAAGGAATAGGCCTGTTAACCTACAACGGAGTCTGTAGTTTTTCGGAAGGCACTGTCAGTATCTCGAAGTAATGAATGGAAATGATGTCTGGGTTTAATGAAATGAGGTGAAGCTCTCCGCGTCCACGCCACGAATGTGCTTAGTGGGAGTAGAATTACAGCTCCAATATATTATCTCTACACTAGATGGAGGTATGTGGCCAACTTCACGTCCCCGGCCACTTTACACATGCAGGAAATAACCACAGGTACCCATTAAATAGGAGCTTGGGTGGACTCGAGAGTCGTCCTTAACGTTTAGAGGAAGAGGAAAATTTCTGTCTTGTGCCAAAATTCGAGCCCCGGACCGTCCAGCTGTTAGCTTAATCACTATACCAAGTACTCTGTTCCCTACATTAATTTTGGATCCCAGAAACTGCCAGAGAGACTGAGGAAAAAACATAAACCCTTTCTTGTTTGCCAGTGTTCGGGCCGACTGGGAGCTCCCGTAAACAAATCAGGAATACGAACTCTCATGTTCAAACACTCGACAAGACCCATTTCGACGGCGGTTCTAACAACCCTAGACGTCACTGATCTACATGTCAATATCGCAATGTCGTTTCACCGGTTCTTTGCAAGGTAGTAATGACCAGCGAGTGAACAGCATATTGGCGCAGTAGTTCAGCAGTTCCCATAGTTTATGTCGTGCAGTGCTTGTGCTATATTGCTCATAAACTGCGCTGTTGGATTAGTGTGTGCGCCCATTTTTAGGTAGCACTTAGGTTCACAGCCGTCTTCGGTGACCGCATATGCAGTAGAGTGAAAAAGGGACCAGAAACCACTGTGACGTTAATTGTGTATTCTGATAAGCAGCACATTAAACTAAAATGCCTACCAGTTTTGTAAAAAGTTCATCAAACATTTCTCTTCGCTTATGATTGGATATTGGCCAACTAATTGCACTGTTATATGTTTTTAAAATATTTATTTACAATTAACACTTTAAAACATATCACTTTGTTTAAAATTCGTCGTTACTCCTACATGTTTAGGTCCTTCTGGACCATCCTTAGGGAGCGTTATGTTCCTAGTATTGAAGTTGCTAGTATTCTATATTTGGTGTTGTGACGGCATGCGCTTGGGTGTTCAGGTTATGTCTGCGTGCCTTGTTGATGTGTCTGTTGCCGGACGTGTTGCTATTGTACTCGACGAATTTTAAACAAAGTGATATGTTTTAAAGTGTTAATTGTAAATAAATATTTTAAAAACATATAACAGTGCAAGTAGTTGGCCAATATCCAATCATTAGACTATTGCACGGGATAAAAATGAAAATAATTTCTCTTAGCCTTCAAAGTGTCCCCCCCCCCCCCCATTTTTACTTCAATTTCTTTTACAACTTTTTAAAAACGGTCTGACCCCCTGTTCAACCCAATATTTTCCCTAATAATATTTTTCTTTATGATTTTTTTTTTTTTTTT
>Ga0123357_10015441_pt1 | contig 10014 bp, 9 predicted proteins | sample TergutEmb28metaG_FD_89873 | JGI IMG/M metagenome (GOLD analysis project Ga0123357, IMG submission 89873) | Embiratermes neotenicus P4 segment gut microbial communities from Petit-Saut dam, French Guiana - Emb289 P4 | ecosystem: Host-associated > Arthropoda: Insects > Digestive system > Gut ... | reverse complement strand
TGTGTTGGCTACTTAGTTTATGTGTTATGGCTGTCGGGTGCTCCTTTAAAATAGAATTTTATTAAGAAAATTAAAAGGAGGGGGGTGGGGGGGGGGGGGGGGGGGGGGGGGGCGGAAAAGTCGGACGAATCGAGAACTAGAAGAGATGAACAAAGGAGAAAATATAGTAAAATGGATAAAAGGGCAAAAGATACGCTGGTTAGGTCACCTAGAGAGAATGGATGAGGATAGGATGCCCAAGAAAAGATCTTCACTCAAGAACTGGAAGGCACGAGAAGAAGGGTAAGACCCAGGAAAAGATGGAAAGAGGAAGTAGAAAGTGATCTTCATGTGTTGGGAGTGACAAGATGCAGAGAGTTTGTGGCAGATAGGAAAAAATGGAAGGACATTGTGCGACAGGCCAAAGCCCACAGTGGGCTGTAGTGCCAATGGAAGAAGAAGAAGAAGAAGAAGAAGAAGAAGAAAATAAGTGTACATAAGTCTTCATCTAAAGTGCCCGTTATTCTAATCGGATTCTAATGACACCTGAATGTTCGCGACAGATTTTCGAAAAATACTCAAATATAAAATTTCATGAAAATCCGTCCAGCCGGAACAGAGCTGTTCCATGCGGATGGATGGACGGACGGACGGACATAACGAAGCTGATAATCGCTTTTCGCAATTTTGCGAAAACGCCTAAAGAAAAAGGAACAATCTTCCGTATTCATGGACAGAATAATCTTTCTCTACACATACAATTCAGTCTTTTTACACGGGGTGCTGATAAGTCCTTAGCCCGACCAGGAAGGAAACAAGCTCGGAAGCCTGTCAGGGACGCGCACGATTCCAACATCGAGACGCGAGCTGTCATCAAGTTTTTTTTTTTTCCTGCAGGGCAAGGCGCCGAAGGAAATTAACGCCATTCTGACAGAAACATTATCTTATTTCTTTCCTGATCCGGTTAAGGAATTATCAGCACCCCTGTAATACATTGAAATTGGTGCCAAGTAATTAGACATGACATTACCCGCTGTAATGTGCACAGCTATCAGTACGAAGTAACAGTGATGTAGCTACAAGAACAAGAAACTATTACGAGGAAAACAGCATTATTGAGAAATATGGACACAACGCAAAAATGTGCAACAATGTCTGTTGACAATCAGTCGCATTCCTAGCAATTGACCTACTTAATGCACAAATTCTTGTTTTGTAATAAGTTTATTATATTCCTCTACATGTTTCGAGCACTATTGTGCTCATCATCATCAGGTCAAATTGTATTATACAGCATCTGGTATCATCACACACTGTTGGTGGCCGTCCGGTGAACCGGACGGCCACCAACAGTGTGTGATGATACCAGATGCTCTATAATACAATTTGACTTGATGATGATGAGAACAGCAGTGCTCGAAACATGTAGAGGAATATAATAAACTTATTACAAAACAAGAATTCGTGCATTAAGTTGGTCAATTGCTAAGATGCCCATTTTATTACAATTTATAATTTCTTATACTTTTTTAATCAAAGGGGTAACCAATTTTTCTCTCTGTAAATGAATAATGTTGTATTACTTTCAACATTTTATTTGCCCCTTTCTGGGCTAGACAAATTATATTTTAAAACAATATATATAGGATGTCCCAGGAGTTAAGTTCACTACTTCGGGATTTAATTCCAGAGCTGTTCTGAGTCAAAAACGTCATATACACGTGTGTCCGATTGGCAACGTTTCAGGAGTTATGAGTTTTTAAAACACAGTAAATAAAATAGAAAAGAAAGAGAAGCGTTGTGCATTTATTGAGATATGTTGTTAAATGTAAGTCACAGATTATATCTATATATATTGTTCTTTTTCTACCATATATACATTATATATACATACATATTTTTCTACTTCATTCATATACATTTATGTATATATCGTCACACTCTGTAGGTAGCCGTCCGGTGCGCAGGTTGAGAGATTGGTCAATTGTACTGACATGCACGGTCAGCAAAACATAAAAACAAACCACTCGCTAGTAATTTCCGTCTACAGCCGCGGTGTACTTATCTGTGTTCTTCCGGGATGTTACGTAGCTTAGAGTGATAATTCCGTACCGACATTTCGGGACAACCTATCGGCCCATCTTCAGAAGAAGGAACACTTCTTGAACTTTGAAGATAAAACCGATAGGTTGTACCGAAACATCGATATGGAATTACCACTCTTCGCTGCGAAATATCTCAGAAGACTGCAGATCTCAGTCACATGTAGGTATCAATGCAAATGAGGTTACAGTGACTTGTATTTGAAATGTGCGTTCGTGTGCAAAGCAGGCGCAGAACTGCCATGTTCTTTGTTTCGTATGTAGAGGCAAAAATTTGAATGCATCAAACTTACTTCCACGTCTGGAAAGAAAATAAAGTAACAAGGTAAAATCTTCTGAGTTAGGGTCTCCTAATTAAGCTAAATTAAGTGTACACGTTCGCTGTACCTACAAACGTTTATTGGCAGCTTACATTAACTTCGGTTTGCACATTAGTGAAGAAAGAAAGAAATTTCCTTAACTATAGGGGTTCTGATAAGTTCTTAACCCGACCAGGAAGGAAACAAACTAATGTTTCTATCAAAATGGCATGAATTTCCTTCGGCGCCTTGCCTTGCAGGAAAAAAAAAAAAACTTGATGACAGCTCGCGTCTCGATGTTGTTAAAATCGCGCGCGTCCCTGATATGTTTCCGAGCTTCTTTTCTTCCTGGTCGGGCTAAGGACTTATCAGTACCCCGGTAAATATTTAGGTATGTTTTGCATTTGTACTGTAATTAAATTTGGCCTATTAGTTTGGAAATAAAATTTTATGTCAAGTACTTACGTCTAAACACAAGACTGTAAAATTACCCCACGAGTGAAAGAAAGATCTGCATGACTTCTAACATATAAAATATACAAATAAGACATGGTACTGCATTCAGGCAGACTGTTGCGAACTGAGGAGGTGGGTAGAGAATTTCGCTAAAAAGTAATTACAATAAATTTCACCCTCTTTTAAATATTTTCAATGCATAAGGTTGGCATCACGACTTCCAGCCGCCCAGAAAAATTCTTCAGCTTAACTATAACATTATGTACTCCCACATCGCATAAACGTATTTCACACAAAATGAAGGTCATATTATAAAGTCAATTATATCTCTAAGGACCAGGGATCATTTCACGCCAGGCTTTAAAGCAGTGGTTCTCAATCTTCTAACATCTGGCGCCAGATTCTTCGTTCCTTATTGATTCCAGGACGGCGATATTACGCGCTGTGTGATGACGAAACGCTATTAACTAACTGCCTGCCGCAGGCACAGTCATATAGACTGTATCAAGTCTGTTTTGCTTCTTATTTTTATTAATTCTTCACGTAAAGCAATACACTTAACCCTTTGACGCTTAAAGACAACTATAGTGGTCGTACCGCACCGCTAACCTCTAAACGTTGCATTTTATATATTTATTCAACAAATACAGGTACTGAATATTTTAAATATGGTATATGCTGTACGTTTTTTATTCTTCAAAATGCAGTTTGTTTCATAATTCTAACGTTTTGGTTCCTGTTTTATTCACATTTTATATACAGAGTGTGCTAAAATTAAAAAAAAATAATTCCGGCGTCAAAAGGTTAAGATACATTCATATAATAAAACTAATTAGATGTACTTACTTACTTACTTACTTACTTACTTTCTCCATGCTGCAGAGTCCTTCTTGAGAAGCTAACTGGTTTGCAGCTAGTCAAGAAATTCCCCGTATTTCACGGAACCCGAAGGTTCATTACCGCACTCACAAGCGTCCACCACTTGTCCCTATCCTGGACCAGCCCGATCCAGTCCATATACCCACATCAAACCTCCTGGAGATCCATCATAATATTATCCACCCATTTACGCCTAGGTCTCCCCAGTGGTCTCCTTCCCTCCGGTTTCCCCACCAACACCCTATACACCCCCTCTCCTCACCCATGCGTGCCACATGTCCAGCCCATCTCATTGTTCTCGATTTTATCACCCGCACAATATTGGGTGAGGAATAAAAGTCTTTTAGCTCTTCGTTATGCAATCTCCTCCATTCCCCCATTACTTCGTCCCTCTTAGGTCCAAATATTCTCCTAAACACCATGTTCTCAAACACCCTCAGCTTTCTTTCCTCCCGCAGTGTCAACGACCGTTTCACACCCATACAAAAATTAGATGCACTGATATCTCAAATTTATTTTTGGAATAAAACTCTGCATGTTTCGGACAGTTCCTCTGTCCATCATCAGGAGTTTTTCACTGCACACACCGAGCAATGGTCTATGTCATAAAGGTTTGCTGATAGCCGCAAGCTGTCAGTAGACCTGTATGACATACACCATTGCTGAGTTTACAGTGAAAAAATCCTGATGATGGACAGAGGAACTGTCCGAAACATGTAGTGTTTTGTAATGTGTTCCTTTTTCGGTAATTCCCCGGCGTCTGAATTCTAATAGCCGACGTTTCGGAACTCACTGTCCGTTCTATCTTCATAGGCAGGTGAATAAATACATTCACCTGCCTATGAAGATGGAACCGACAGTGAGTTCCGAAACGTCGGCTATTAGAACTCAGACGCCGGGGAATTACCCAGAAAGGAACACATTACATTTAGAACGCGGCGAAATCTTAAAAACAAGAATGTAGTGTTTAATTTCAAAAATAAATTTGAGAATTTAGTGCATCCAGTTGGTTTTATTATATTAATTTATCACGAGGCACGGTCACCTAAATTTCAAATTAAGACACATTCTAAATAATTTCCATTACATAGTGTCACGTGATATTGTAAAAAGTACGCGGAATGCACAAAATTTACGGCCAGGTGAAGGCTAACGACTCTTGCTTTCAACATACCTCCACGTCTCATACAACAAATTTCTTAAAATCCCTGTCATTAGGGCTCAACTTTCACTGGAATAGCAGTGAAACAGACCACGCTTTATAAAAATTGTGCTAATCTTTAAATTCTTAGGACATACACTTCCCCCCAAAATTAAGCAAGATGCTTTATTTTTTTTTCCTGAGAACTATCTTAACGTGGGAAGGTGAAATTGCAAAGAGAAGTTAAACGGCTCTTGCTAATTACAGGGCCTGTGTTATCACGTTCAGCGTCTTATGAAGAGGGAAATACAGTACTAATTGAACTGCTTCTAATTGTATTTCATTTGCTGAAAAGTAGTTGAAACTTTCTCTTTCTTTTTTCCTCTCATTCTTAGCCTGACCTCTTCTATAGCTACTCATTGTATGTGTTGCTCCTGATTATAAAATGACACCTGCCCACTCGGCAGGGCTCCTCTGGACGAGGGATCGGCCCATCTCAGAGGCCTCTGCCTCTCAACACACAACATTCACAAGAGACAGATGCCATGGCAGGGGCGGGAATCGAACCCGCAATCCCAGAAATCGAGCGGCTGCAGACGTACGACTTAAGCCGCGCTGCCGCCGGAATCGGCAGTTTTTGAAAAGTGGTTTGAAATTACGTGGTACTTTTAGATCTGCGAAGGACAAAACGTGTATCACTAAATGACACCACGGCGTATGGCTGAATGCGAAGAAACATTTGTGGAGAAGAAGAAGGAGACTGAAAAGAAGTAAGGCAGGGAGAGAGAATGGTCATACGTCAAATGCGGGCACAGAATGACTAAGATAGGGTTATCTCACTTGAATAATCATGGGTAGAAGCAGCGCCTGACTCTGGCGAAGGATTTCAGTCTCCCTTCTCCTGCACTAACATTACGAAAGACGACATAAAGTTCCTTGCTTGCTCGCTCACCCACTGAAAAGATTTGTTTCCCCTATTCCTATCGCGTTCAAAGAATTCTGGATGCAAATTTAGTTTCATTTTCGGTCCCTTCTTCCAGAAGAAGATAAACCTCATACGAATACACAATCATATATCACGACAGAAGGCTAAATACATGAGTTATTTACATTTCTACTATAGTTGAATAAAGAGAGACCAACTTGATGTCACTTGCTTTATTATTTCATTATTTAATGCACAACATGTTACGGACGTTAATACATCCATCCTCAGGAGCTTGCGACTTATTTGTTGAGTTATTTCAAGGGTTGTATTGATCTGGTTCGGTCTGTGTTAGTGTTACGTTGTGGTTTGGCTGTGGTGGTGTGGTATCCGTATGCAGGCTGAGACACTAGTTGATCTCTCTTTATTAAACAATGAAGACGAAGCACGTTCCAATAAACATAACATTTCTCCTATGTTTACTTCCTCATTCTTATTCCACCTGAAGTATCGCTCAAGCAGTAGGACACTAGCCTCAGTGTCGAAATAATTCCCTGTTCAATTCGCGTTCTAGGACCGCCTATTGTTACGTGCAGGAAATACAAACAAACGGATCATAAGCTATATTCCAACAATTCGGTCAGGCATACCAAGCTGGAAATATCTCCTATCTGATTTCCTTTGAAGGGGAAAAAAACACAAATGTGACTAAATTTAGTTTCTTGTAGTAAAACCAACTACATGGTGCTGAGGAGAATATTTGGACCTAGGAGGGACGATGTAACGGGGGAATGGAGAAGACTGCATAACGAGGAGCTAAATGATTTGTAATCCTCACCCAATATTGCGCGGGTGATAAAATCGAGAAGAATGAGATGGGCTGGGCATGTGGCGCGTATGGGTGAGGAGAGGGGGTGTATAAGGTGTTGGTGGGGAAACCGGAGGGAAGGAGACCAGTGGGGAGACCTAGGTGTAGATGTGTGGATAATATTATGATGGATCTCCAGGAGGTGGGATGCGGGTATATGGACTGGATTGGGCTGGCCCAGGATAGAGACAGGTGGCGGACGCTTGTGAGTGCGACAATGAACTTTCGGGTTCCGTGAAATGCGGGGAATTCCTTGACTAGCTGCAAACAAGTTAGCTTCTCAAGAAGGACTCTGCACCATGGAGTAAGTAAGTATAGTAAAAACAACTAGATGCACTAATTTCTCAAATTTATTTTCGGAATAAAACTCTACGTGTTTCGGACCGTCCCTCTGTCCATCATCAGCAGCTTTTCACTGGACGCACAGCAATGGTATATGTCATAGAGGTGTGCTGACAGCTTGCTAGCAGGATCAGAACGGAACTGCTTCCGTCCTGATCCTGCTCGCAAGTTGTAACTGTAACCTGTAAGACATATACCAATGCTGTGTGTCCAGTGGAAAACTACTTATGTTGGAAAAGAGGAACTGTCCGAAACATGTAGAGTTTTATTCAGAAAATAAATTTGAGAAATTAGTGCACGTAGTTGGTTTTACTATAAGGATTTATCACGTCGCACCGTCACCTGAACGCCTATTTTAGTTCTTTGCTTTTCTCGTAGTGTATAAGTCCACGTGGTGCTAGTCTTTACATCAAGCGACAAAGCGCGGTGGTTATTTTCATATATATTTCGTTTGTATTGAATATTTTGTTATACCTTTTGATCTGGCAGTCTGCATTTGAAATGTGATGGCACACGCGCTGAAACTAGAGTTCGTCTTTCGGCGAAACGGATCAGTCCATTAAAATCACCTGGGAGCGTCCGTTCAGTCGACTACTGGCAGTCGAGCTGTGCGCATCAGCGGTAGTAATGCTGGCTATGCCATGTTCCGAGGTAGTGTGAAGGGTACTGGCTTCCCACTCCATTCGCCAGTTTCTCCTTCACTTCACCTCCCTTAAGTCACCGTGCGCCTTATCACATTTCAACTGGAGTCTACCCCGACTTGCCAACCTATTTTAAATTTTGTATATTTTTTAAATTTTACATTTCTAATTTTTTATTTTACCCCCGTTTTTCAAAAAGTTATTAAGTTATGCGTAATTGGTATTTATGTTTTTGGATGATTGGATTTTGTTTCTCGCGTGTGAATTATGTAGATGTGGGAGTTATATTTTTGTTCAAGGTTTTTTTGCCGATTTGTGTCTTCACCTGAAAATAGAAGCAGGTTTTGTTCCGAAGCGCAGTGTGCTGTTTTGAGTGAATTCGTGTCGAGGGAAAATGTTCTTGTAAGTGACGCTGAAATTTCTTCTATAAACACTGGGCTTCCACTGGTTTTCCTCAGCCCCTTTATCCAACAGCTGGTGTTACTATTTCAAAAAGCACAACTCGACTGCTTGTGCCCACATTTTTTCCAACCCACCATTCGCATTAAACCTCAAATTTGGCTCCAGTGACGCTCGACTACTGATACAAACAACCCTCTTTCCAAAGGACCACCAACTTCAGATGCTATCTTTCGAATTGTAGAATAAAACAGATCAATTTTTCAAAATACAGTCAATCCTCGCTATCCGCCTTCTCGCCTTGTGATTTTTCGCTACAGCGACTCGCAGGTATTAATACTCGAAATTAGTTATCCGCCTCAAATCCCCGCTACTGCACCTCCGCATCCGGAAAAAATTTCATATCGAGGGCTAGTGAGAAATTTGTGCGCGCCCGCAGACTGGGCTTCGGTATTTACCGATCGTTTCAGTAAATCGATCTGAAAGAACTGATCGATCCCAGAGGGGATTTCGTGATACCTTTTGGTCCCTTTGGTATAAGGGTAGGGGAGAAGATATAGATAGGTTCCGAATAAAAAGAGCATGTAGGGAACTTGGGTGGGGGATTTTGTGATGGGCTGGTCATGCATTATTATCTTCCCCATTTAAAATAATGGGAAATACGGTCAGGCCATACGATGTTTGCGATCAGACCCTTTTCTAGGGAAGGATTAAAGTCGGATAACGAGAGTTAACTGTATTAAGGTATCAGTGGCGTACCCAGGACTTTTGTTGGGGGGTTCAACAAATTCAGTTGAGGACAGAGGACAGAGAGAACAGGGATCTGGGGGCGGTAGCCCTCTAGTCAGGGGTTTTGGAGGCAGCTGTAATTTGGTACAAGAAACTTCATTTCATATAGTAAAATTTTCTTAATTTTTGGTACTTTATGTAAGACTATTTATGATGATAACCAATTTATTTGTCATTTCTAATGTAAAACAATTGCGAATCGACGGTAGTTTTAGAATTGTACTGCGTTTTTTTTCCGGAGATCGTGGGGTGTTGGCATCCAAAATTCAACAATTTTTAACAGGCACAATCAGGTTGGTTTGGCACGACTTCGGAGACCCTTCAAAATTTCGGGGTGGGGTTCAACCCCCCAAAACCCCCGGTATGCCACTGTACGGTATTAAAGTCCCAACACCACGGGTAATGTCAGACACGCTAACGAAGATCCTTATGTAAGTGGTAGTTAGGTATGATCTACAATAACGATATGATTCCTAAGTCAATATCACTTAAAATTAATCACGTAAGGCAGAAAAACAGTGAAAGTATTTACAACGTATAACCTACAAATGCACAATATATTTAACACGTAATTGTATCTAAAATAATGTAAGTGTTTCAATGCCTCAGTCCATCGTCTTCAGAGAGTTCTTCTGAACTTATACTGAGGGTACTTGATTACATTATTTGGTGTGTATCTTGTAATGTGGTTGTTTTGACTTGTTTTGAAATGTGTGTGTGTGTGTGTATGTGTGGGTTTGATAATGTGTGGGTGTGTGTATGTGTGGGTTTTGTATAGTGTGAGTGTGTGTATGTGTGGGTATTGTAATGTGTGATTGTGTGTATGTGTGGGTTTTGTAATGTGTGGGTGTGTGTGTGTGTGTGTGTGTGTGTGGGTTTTGTAAAGTGTGGGAGTGTGTATGTGTGGGTTTTGTAATGTATGGGTGTGTGTATGTGTGGGTTTTGTAATGGGTGTGTGTGTGTATGTGTGGGTTTTGTAATGTGTGGGTGTGTGTATGTGTGAGTTTTGTATTGTGTGGGTGTGTGTAGGTGTGGGTTTTGTAATGTGTGGGTGTGTGTACGTGTAGGTTTTGTAATGTGTGGGTGTGTGTAGGTGTGGGTTTTGTAATGTGTGGTGTGTGTGTGTATGGGTTTTGTAATGTGTGGGTGTGTGTATGTGTGGGTTTTGTAATGTGTGGGTGTGTGTATGTGTGG
>Ga0123357_10015440_pt1 | contig 10014 bp, 6 predicted proteins | sample TergutEmb28metaG_FD_89873 | JGI IMG/M metagenome (GOLD analysis project Ga0123357, IMG submission 89873) | Embiratermes neotenicus P4 segment gut microbial communities from Petit-Saut dam, French Guiana - Emb289 P4 | ecosystem: Host-associated > Arthropoda: Insects > Digestive system > Gut ... | reverse complement strand
TAACGGCCGAAACATGTTGAGCAATGAATGAGTATTAAATAATAAAATAAGTGGCATCAAGTTGGTTTTTCTCTTTACGCAACTATAAAGATGATGCACGGTCCAATAAACATAAGATTCACGAATGTAGTTCTTTGTTTTGCAGCTGGGCGTTTGGAGTGTGTGAGTGGGTGGGTGAGCGAGTGAGCGAGTACATAAATTACTCTTACGTTAACAAACATATAAATAAATCCGTAAATGTTAACATAAATGTTCTATTGAGAAAATAACATCTTTTCATATCAGAAAACACATTTGCAAAAATAAAATTTTACTGAATCTAAAGCACTGTTTTCATGACGTGAATCCACATGCCAAGATTTTTAATGAAAATCAGTCCACACAATGCAAGGTTCTACGTCACATATAACTGAATGTCACATCATTAATATTATTTACAGAAAATTTTGTTGTTTATTCTGGAATTTTTAAACTAAAATACACTCTAAACATAGTGCTAAGCTCTGTAATTTTAAAGCAGTTGTTTAATAAAGTACACAATGTGCTTTGCACCCTCCAATTTCTAATTACCAAATATTTGATTTTAAGCAGTTTTTAATTTTTAGTTTGAAGTTTTTACATAGTTGCTGACGAAGAAGAATTCCTGAGAAATGACCTTGTGTTGGTTGATAATGTGGTTCGCACATTTTGGAATGGCTACCTCTATTTTCAGGGTAGTCCAAAAATTGTCATTTGTAAGGTACAGTTGGTTGCATTATGTAAACAAAAGCTGGTTAGACGCTCGTCGTGGCAAGACGGTTGTAAAGGAGTTGTGGGCAGTTAATTCTAGGTGCCATGCACTTGCTAATGAGCAGCTGAAGTGGAGGTTTTGGAGAAGATGAAAATTGGAATGAACATTACTGCATTTGGATGCAAACGAGTCTACCATACCCCCCTCCTTTGGGGCGGAGGCAGTGAAAACTATGGGTAAGAATTTGAGCTAGTGTTCAATCGAGTGCGAAAATTTGTCGCGAAAGTCGTCGCGACCCTTTCCTCGAAACAGCTGGCAGCTGTACTGTGGTGAGGGAGACGGCCATGCGATTATGCGGCCATTACGCGGAATGTTTATTTTAGAGTGGGTCGTTGAACATCTGACAGTGCGCAGTGAACCAGGAGACAGAGAAACTGACGCTGTTGAGGACAAGCCTCAGTTGACTGTCAGTGGTCTGCAGAGACCCTCGAGACGACGGATGTATCAGGCAAACATTTCTATAAGATAGACCATTACATGGATAGGATTCCGGAATTGCAGCACGAGATGGAAGTTCTCATGTGGTCCCTTATACGGAGGTATATAAAGGACATACTGAAGGAGGGAAAGATATCGAAGATCACTTATTTCTTTACCAAATATTGAATATTTAGTTCAATAATCTACGTTGTTTGATCACAAGGAAAACTTTCAGTCACCAACACTGACATCATTCTCCTAAAGTCCGACACAATTATGTAATTCTTCATCAACCAAAAGTTTTTTTGTTATTAATTTACGCGCACCTGTTGTTCGCCTTCCAGGCCCTTAAATTCGGACATTGCAGTTTGACTGTTCACGCCGACAGCAAGGATACGGAACACAACCAACAGGCCTTATTGAAAATTAAATTAATTACTTTTACGTTAATACTAACACATTTGAAGCCGAATAATTATGATTCTTTAATTATTCAAAGATTGCATTCTTTATGCCCTTTATGCGTGAAAATACGTTGTTTTACAAATGAAGCCCGCGAGTCTGGCGCCATCTACGTAGCAGAAAGGCTCGGTTCTTCGAGATGTTTGACGGAAGATTTTTTATTCGAGCCTCCATTAAAAGTGGAGTCAACTGGAAAGAAAATGTTCGCGTTGAACATTGCCGTGAAAATTTTTACACTTCAATTACGTTTCGTCGAACGAAGCTCATGGTTATCGCCTTCTGTCGTCCGTGAAAATTTCAATCAGTTTAAAATAACTGTGCCTTAAGGAATTTCTTCCCTATTTTCGATTTTTCAAGTAGAAAACCAGTGATGAGAACTGAAAGGAATTTCGACAGTTGTGCTGAAAATATACAAGAAGTGTTTGGTACGAGATATCATTATGCAAAGATAATACTTGTTTATTTGTATACACAAGCACTAATTTTATATAATTTGAATACGCAAAGTAATGTTCACTAAAGCCAAATATCGGACCCTAGGTAGAGCCAATTGAATAAGTTCAGAACTTTTATTTTGTGAGTTCTTTGTAAGAAAGTCTTGAGTTCGTAAACAACTGAAGAGTGTGCATGGGGGAATTTAAGGAAGCAAACTTCAGTGACTGAGAAAAAGTAATTATGAGCAAATATTTATATTTATTTTTTTTACTCCCTTGACAGTTTCGTTATGGACATGCATAAAGCAACCATTCTATTGGCTGCCGTTCAATCACACACACACACACATTTATGATATATTACACCAATTCCTCGAAAATAACTTACGTTAAGGAGTGTGATTATTAATGGAAGGAAAATATACAAAAGTCTTCTGATATAAAACACGTCGTTAAGATACAGTTAGGCAAGCAGCTAATAGCAGAAACAAAAAAAGAATGAGTGAAAATATAGAAACATTGAAATATGACTTTGAGTACTGAATATTGGATGAAATGGACACTAAATGACTTGGAACCACATAAATTAGGTTTTTACAACCTCTACTGGTATAAAGAAACTATGGCTAAGATGGCAGAGAAAAATTAAATTTTACAAATATTATGAGATCTGACGTCTAGGTAAGGTAATTATTAGAATCTATTAGGCCGTGACGTCGTTTAGTTTGACAGATGGGTACAAATCTACAAACGGCTTCTATCTACCTAATTTCACGGTATTACGTCCCATAAGGTCGTGACTTCATTCCCAAAATTATCTGTGACCAAGAAATGTATCAATAGAACTGGTACAACAGAAACAATATAAGCCTACTCACAAAGTTAAGTAACAAAAATGAACAAGACAGAGAATATACTATAACGTAACATTGGGGAGGGTTCTTGCAACCTACTGTGTAGTGTGACATCAATATTATTACATACTTTGAGTGTACGATTGTAGACTTATTTATTGAACATGCAGGGCACATACGCTATTTTGTGAACTGTAGCGTGCTCGACTTTACAATATTTTTCAAACACTGTTTCATAAATGGCAAGATTTTCTAAAAAAAATGTTGAACACAAAATATGTGTTCTGATTTTCTGTACAACATTTTTCTGCGACATTTCTCCTTCTACGAAGAACTGAGGTATGATAAAAGGTGTATATTGTTCTTCATGCAACGTACCCGTTATTCTTTTCAAATATGAATGAACCTTGAATTTTCTGTACCTATATTTGAAAAATACTTAAATATCAAAATTTATGAAAATCACTCCAGTGGAAGCTGAGTTGTTCCAAGCGTGCAGGCAGACGGAAAGACATGACAATTCTAATAGTCGTTTTTCGCAGTTTTGAGGACGCGCCTAAAAACTACTGGATTATAAGTTCTTAATATGAAAAGACCGTAAGCTGGGCTGCTAGGAACAAACTGATGCACAAACTTTGAAGACATTAACGGAAAGTAAATATATGTACTGTGTGATACTCTTGGTACGTTCATACAACTTTCGTTCTTTTCAGCATTAACATACCTTTATAATACACTGATAGTTTACACAGAACCTCTCCCCAACTTTCTAATGTAACATGTTGCTCGGCATTGTTCACAAAATCGACATGGTTCCTTCTTACAGCTTCAAGTTTAGTTCATATTGATAACCATATTTAGCGGGTTTAGAGAGTGCTGACTTTTTGGTTTGTGGTTTTTAAATTGGATAAGAATGAACTACATTGTTTTCTGGTATAGATACACGCAGTTACGTTTGCTGTTTGAGACCTTTATGTGCCCGGTGGAATATCACAATAGTAAGGTAAACGTCATCAAATATATCATTTTATTATTCTCCGTAACATGTACAGTTATGCTGCAGCCTTATTTAAGCATTTAAAAGATCTTTTTGCAATTAAATATTGTGGATTGAACAATATCACTTACAATCTTATCAACTGATTTTGTGATATTCTCAGATTTCATTAAATTTTCATTTCCTGAATAGAATAAGAAGAACACTGGAATATGCTCTATATTTCCCGCACGAATATCATTATAGAATTCCTTTACTAATTTTCTTCTAATAAAAATGAGTGCCATATGAAGTGCTGTTAGCTTCCGGTCGCTGCAACACGGTTAAATTTTTGAAACCTTTTTTCAGCGATTTTAATTTTAACAGAAAGCTTATTTTATTCGTGAAACTTAAGGCAGATTTACTTCGGGTATTCTGCTATGGCTGTTGTCCAGGATTACTTAAGCTCGTTGGACATCTATACAATTATAATAATGACTAGGGATTATAAGATTCACCCTCGACCTCTGTCTCGGCAGCGCGCGTGAAACTAAAATGAGAAACTGACGAAAGCGCGATGCTTTTGTGAACAGGAGCTGTACCTTGAATTTCTTCATATATTATTCTATTTAAGTACGATTTTGAGCAACATTGTTCCTTTGTGAATCTGAAGCGTGTTTGACCGTGCATCATTGTGATAACTGAAGAATAAGAACCAACTAGATGTTACTTATTATTTTATTGTACTTCTAATAAGCTCAACATGTTTCGGGCACTACTATGCCCATCATCAGGAGCTCACGACTATAATGTTTATTACCACATTGGTCGTTTCGTTCTTGGTTTGCTGTAGGTTGGAAATTAGTTGCGGCTAGTTTGGAGTAGTATCCGTGCTGCAGGCTGCAGTCCGGACACTACTCCAAACTACCCGCAGCTAACTTCCAACCTACAGCAAATCAAAAACGAAACTACCAATGTAGTAATCAACATTATAGTCGTGAGCTCCTGATGATGGGCATAGTAGTGCCCGAAACATGTTGAGCTTATTAGAAGTACAATAAAATAATAAGTAGCATCTAGTTGGTTCTTATTTTTCAGGTATTGTTTCTTTGTGTTAGTCACTAGTTAAGTGAATTTCGTACCAAACGTAATTTTAACACACAGAGATTCAAGGATGCTCTGTTAATGTTGATTGTGTGCTCATGTTCTTACAGTAGAAGTACAATATACAGAAACACCTATAATGTTATTTGTGACTTTTGGACTTCAATCCAAATTTTATGGAAAAATTATATTTTTATATGTTTTATTATTTCTATTACTCCTCTTTTGTGAATAATATCTCATGCGCTATTATCAGATTGTGATGGGAAACTCTCTTCTCTACCATTTTTCCTTTGTACCTGTATTTATCTACCTGATGGTCAATATGTATAACTTAAAAGTTTAGTAGAAAATAAGAAATTAACCTACAGAATTTATGTGTTCTCTTGTGTGGACTGTATTACTAGCTATTTAAGTACAAATATCGTGCTTTCTATCGAAAGAAATTTTTAAAGTGACACACCTGGGGGTCGTGGTGCTGGGAGATACTCAACAGGCGAGGCGTTGCAGTTTGCAGAGTGTTCCAGTGTACTTTATGTATTTTATAAATGAGTTTCTTAAGCATCAAAAATCGAGCAGTCCAGGAAGACTACTTCAGCGTGGAAGGTGGGGAACGGTCCGCTGTCCCAGAAATTTGGTAGCATTTATTAATTTATATTATGTTACAATCCAAACAAGAGAAAACCTCAACTATACCGCGTCGGAAGCATGAAATTTCCCAGATTTTCTTGTTATATTTTATACTTCAATACTTTTCAAATTACCTTTTTACTGATATAAATACAGTCGTAAAGCCCTCTCATGTATTGAAAGAATTCAGAAATTATTTTCCCTTTTATTTCGATAAATAACCGCAGTATTTATTTATGTCTGAATATAATTTTTTGACGTAAAACCCAAAATCTGATATGCTTCGAGTTAAAAGTTGATGCTTCACGTGAAAAGTGAGCAGTAATTAATAATTATGCTCTTAAATTACATATGACGAGACTTTCACTGCACTCCCAAATAAATAATTTAATCCACAAAAGATATGTGGAAAGAAACGCGCCAGCAGAAAATACGTTCATGTTTTGCGCTCAGTTTAGAAATTCACTGTCAGAGATCAAATTACAAGTAAATTTGTGGGAGATTTTTAAAATTCTAACAGCAGTTATAATGAAAAGAGTCTTTTGTGGTGTTGCGTCATATCGATTCGTGCATAGTTACAAAGTTACGGAGGAAGATATTGACTTCGTATTAAGATGGACAGGTTTACCCTGAAGATGAAGGTACTATGGTCGTTCGAAACGTCTGCTCTTATTTACTAGACGACATGGCGCAACTTTCCAGTTACTTATGGATCTTCAATGAACGTACAAATAATTTATATATATATGTATGTATATGGCAGATGCTTGTGAGTGCGGTAATGAACTTTCGGGTTCCGTGAAATGCGGGGAATTTCTTGACTAGCTACAAACCAGTTAGCTTCTCAAGAAGGACTCTGCACAATGGAGTAAGTAAGTATATATGTATGTATATATACATCCACACACACTGAGTCCAGATGAAGCAGTGACACCTTAATTGAAAAATAAAAGGCCAACTTGATGTCACTTAATATTTTATTTCACTTCTTATGTGCTCAACATGTTCCGGACATTAATATAACCATCATCAGAAGCTTACGACTATTCTGATGAATTACCACATTGGTCATATTGTTCTTGGTTCGATGTGTGTTGGTGTTTCGGTGTGGTTGGGTTGGAGTGGTATCCGTGTTGCAGGCTTCAGCCTGCAACACGGATACCACTAATAGATTCTTTTTCTGTCGAAGCAAACGCACAGTTTTATGGCGTTTTTCGGCCGTTTGACCCGAATTTCGGAGTAAAGCTATCAACTAGACGACTACTTTTATATCCAGTAAAGACAAAGTTACAGTTATCCCTACGCAGGCTTGAATATGCCCTTAGGTTTTCAGGAGGTTAAGGCTTCCGGAATTCCTAGACAGTTGGCACATGAATGTGCCAAGATTGTCAGTCCTACATACCGGCCGCCTTTACTCCCCAGGAGACATACGTAGTATTAATCTCTGTTAGAAAGTGAGTCGAACCCACAGTAAGAGTGCGGCTGGAAGGAATCGAACACGCGACCTTCCGGCTTGTAGGGCAGTTTCTCAACAAATTGCGCCACCGGGTCTTTATCTCCAGTATTATTGTGAATGAATCATAATGCTTAACCATCTCATTTATTACACGTACGTACCCTCTGCAGGCGATAGTGTCATGAAATAAACTACGAGTGTAAGGTGTTCTCAGATATAGCATAAATACAATTACCAATGTGAGATCAGAACACCACAGAGCTATGAGTACCAACCTTCATTTTTATTGGCATTGCTACCAACATAATTATTGGCAATATACCTTGGTTTGGTAACAGATACAGTTTGATGACGACTACAGAATGTCTGAATATGTTGTGGTAAAATGTAAACTCATGAATATCAAGTTCGCAGTATTCTGACATGTGATTATGTGCAGTTTGATAGACTGTTACCGACGTTTAGGAGGAACCAGGCACACGCATATGCTGTACGGAGGAGGACATTTATAATGGGTATATTGGCAGCAGCTTCCCTCAAAACGTTGATATGTGTCTACAGAGTAGTACTGTCATATCACGAGGCATAGTGTTCTTGACACTTAATAATGTCTGTAACTACCACAATAAGTCAGGGAACCGAAGGATTTCTTTTATGGATTCCAGCGGTTATGCGTATTTGTAAACACAGCAGGTCCTGTGTCGATAAAGCTACTTAGATGTGACTTTAATAACTTGGTGTGTTGTAGTTTTGGCGATCGAGGATAAGATTTTCGACTTCTGCACGCTACTTGCAACTTACTTAGTTCACATCGATTTCGTGTCTTATTTCATGGTACAGTTATACTATTCCTGTTTAACTGCGTAAAAATATAATTCTGAATTCGAGCACTAGCTCACATCAATTTCAAGCACTAGCTCACATCAAATCCAAGCACTAGCTCACATCAAATTCAAGCACTAGCTCAATCAAATTCAAGCACTAGCTCACATCAATTTCAAGCACTAGCTCACATCAATTTCAAACACTAGCTCACATCAATTTCAAGCACTAGCTCACATAAACTTCAAGCACTAGCTCACATCAAATTCAAGCACTAGCTCACATCAATTTCAAGCACTAGTTCACATCAATTTCAAACACTAGCTCACATCACATTCAAGCACTGACTCACATCAAATTCAAGCACTAGCTCACATCAATTTCAAGCACTAGCTCACATCAATTTCAAGCACTAGCACACATCAAATTCAAGCTCTAACTCACATCAATTTCAAGCACTAGCTCAATCAAATTCAAGCACTAGCTCATATAAAATTCAAGCACTAGTGCATATCAACTTGAAGCACTACCTCACATCAAATTCAAGTACTAGCTCACATCAAATTCAAGCACTAGCTCATGTCGAATGTTGCCTTGATTAAGTGCATAAAACCCACAGAGTTTGTCACTTCACGAGCAGCCAAATTTCAAACTGGAATTCGGTTTTAAAATGTATGAATTGTAAGGAATGTATATGACGCTCTAGGCTGAAAATTCTTCATTTTTTTCACCACGATTCACCAACATTCTAGTTTGTTTAGTATCGAACAGCACAGCTATTTGGAATAAACAATTTTGAGGGACGTGTAAGGTAGCAGTCATGAACCAGAGTTCCGGGACTTTAAGGAAAAGCTCTAATTTATGGCAGACGGTCTGCAAGCCAGTTTCGTAACTGGAACGTCTCAAACAACGCTGCGTTTCCTTCAACGGTTGCACTGATGATACTATTCATTACTTGTTCTTCAAATGGTTAGTATAAAAGATACCTTTCAAGAAATAGGTCCTGTAATTTCTTCGTCATCATATTTAATGTCTGAATCAATGTACATGTTTGTCATATTGATTAGCACTGTAAGTCGATATTATGTATTTTGTAACACGTTCTTCCTGGGCTCACAGGATGTAAGTTTATCTCCGTAGTAGTGTGTTAGTCATGTTTCCCTCGCTCTTACAACTAACGTGAAGTCTCCACCACTGACAGTTAACGGAGTTGCAGCATGTTTATAAAACGAGGAGCGTTGTCGTATTTTAACCTCTGAAATTTAAGAACCCGTCTTATGTTTCTAAATCCGTTTTCAGTCTGTTCCAGGAGTGGCGGCTAACATGAATAACAAGGATAACATGGATAAAGCGAACCTTCCGCGACTACATCTAAAACTTTGGAAGAATCAGTAGTCCGTAATCAAGTTTATTTACTCAAGTTTATAAAAATGATTATTGCGTAACATTAAATATTTATTTCATCGTATGCGCTACAAACCCATATTTCCGAAGGTCTCCGTTTTTGAAATTCTGAATTACATGTGTAAGATTTACTCGGATTCCCTTGACAAGGGATATATAGCCAATAAGAGATAGAACAATCATAGAAGAAACTCAGACCTTCACCCATACCGCGACTCTAATCTGAATCCAAGATTCCTCTGCCTAAAGACAGAAGACAGTGAACGCTCCTTTACGGTGAGACACCCGTAATTGGCGTACAGTAAATTGTACGTTTCTTTACAATTTAAAACAATAACGTCCACAGTTTTAATGCCGTGTAAATTAAACTTATGTTACAGCTCCTGAAGAAAGAGCTGCATTGAACATGAAGGGGTCGGGAACATAGCAAAAACTACTGGGGTTGAATGTGTAATATAGAGCAAGAAAATATATTACAATAAATAGGTATCCGTATGCAGGCTGAGGCACTAGGTTCCTCAGCCTGCATACGGATACCGCACCACCATAGCCACACTGCAACGTAACACCAACACACATCGAACCAGATACAACCCATGAAGTAACTCAACGAATTAGTCGCAAGCTCCTGAGGGTGGATGTATTAACATCCGAAACATGTT